>JGI24539J26755_10000138_pt1 | contig 32082 bp, 26 predicted proteins | sample NorSeaMetagenome_2_FD_26755 | JGI IMG/M metagenome (IMG submission 26755) | reverse complement strand
TTTTTTTAATTAAAAAAGTATGATCACTGTTATCGTAAATGACAATAAGATTTTAATTGAAGAAAAAGCATCTGTTTTTCAATTGTTAAAACAAATCAATTCTACTGCTGATGGAATTGCTGTTGCAATTAATAATGCAATCGTTCCTAAGGATATTTGGGCTACGAAGCAGTTTAATTCAAATGACGACATATTAATTATAAAAGCTACTCAAGGAGGATAGATCTTTTTGATATTCAAAATCTTCAATAATTCATTAAACCATGAAAAACAAAGACACTGCACCGAAAGAAGGAAAGATTACAAGAAAGTCTTTTCCAAACTCAAAAAAGATTTACGTTGAAGGTAAAATTCATCCGCAAATTAAAGTTGCGATGCGTGAAATTTCTTTAAGTAAAACAAAAGATTCAATGACTGGTAAATTAACAGCTAACGAACCTGTTACTATTTACGATACCTCTGGACCTTATACTGATCCTAATAAAGAGGTTAATGTTCATGAAGGAATTGATAGAATTCGTGAATCATGGATTAAAGACAGAGGAGATGTTGAACAATTAGATTCTTTTTCTTCAAAATATTGTAACGAACGTTTAAACGACAAGAGTTTAGATCACATGCGTTTTTTGTTATTAAAGAAGCCTTTAAGAGCAAAACCCGGACAAAACGTTACACAATTACACTACGCTAAAAAAGGTATTATTACTCCAGAAATGGAGTATNTCGCTATTCGTGAAAATCAACGGATTGATGAAATGACTGAAATTAGAACGCAGCATAAAGGTGAACATTTTGGAGCTTCTATTCCAGATAAAATCACTCCTGAGTTCGTTCGAGATGAAGTTGCGAGAGGACGTGCTGTAATACCTTCAAATATTAACCATCCTGAAGCTGAACCTATGATTTTAGGTAGAAACTTTTTGGTTAAAATTAATGCTAACATCGGTAACTCTGCTGTTACTTCATCTATTGAAGAAGAAGTTGAAAAAGCAGTTTGGGCTTGTAGATGGGGAGCTGATAATATTATGGATTTGTCTACTGGTGAAAATATTCACGAAACACGTGAGTGGATTGTACGAAATTCACCAGTTCCAATAGGTACAGTTCCAATATACCAAGCTTTAGAAAAAGTTAATGGTGTTGCTGAAGACTTAACTTGGGAAATCTTTAGAGATACTTTAATTGAGCAAGCTGAACAGGGTGTTGATTACTTCACTATTCACGCTGGAGTATTATTGCGTTACGTTCCAATGACTGCTAAGCGTGTTACTGGAATTGTTTCTCGTGGTGGTTCTATCATGGCTAAATGGTGTTTAGCGCACCACAAAGAAAGTTTCTTATATACCCACTTTGAAGATATTTGTGAGATTTTAAAGAAATACGATGTTGCTTTCTCATTAGGAGATGGTTTACGTCCAGGTTCGGTTGCTGATGCGAACGATGAAGCTCAATTTGCTGAATTAGAAACATTAGGAGAATTAACTCAAATTGCTCGTAAGCATGAAGTTCAATGTTTTATCGAAGGTCCAGGTCACGTGCCAATGCATATGATTAAGGAAAACATGGAGAAGCAAATTGAAGTTTGTGACGAAGCACCTTTCTATACACTAGGGCCTTTAACAACTGATATTGCTCCTGGTTATGATCACATTACTTCAGGAATTGGTGCTGCTATGATTGGTTGGTTTGGTTGTGCTATGCTTTGTTACGTTACTCCAAAAGAACACTTAGGTCTTCCAAATAAAGAAGATGTAAGAGTTGGGGTTGTTACTTATAAGTTAGCTGCACATGCTGCGGATTTAGCAAAAGGACATCCTGGTTCTCAACATAGAGATAACGCTTTAAGTATGGCTCGTTTTGAATTCCGTTGGGAAGATCAATTCAACTTAGGTTTAGATCCTGAGCGTGCTTTAGAGTATCATGATGAAACGTTACCTGCTGACGGTGCAAAAGTTGCTCATTTTTGCTCAATGTGTGGACCTAAATTCTGTTCAATGAAAATTTCTCAAGAAGTTAGAGACTTTGCTGCAGTTAACGAGGTAATTGATAATAAGGTGATTCAGAAAGGGATGGATGAAAAATCACAGGAGTTTAAGGATAAAGGATCTGAGGTTTATTTATAGCCATGATTGTATTAATCGCTCCTGAAAAAGATTTTGATCATGAAATAACAATTCTAAATCAGCTTTTCGAAGCTGGTTTAGAGTTTTTTCATTTAAGGAAACCAGAGAAAAACTACGAAGAGTATTGTGCATATCTGAATCAAATTGATGAGAAATATCACAACCGTATTGTACTGCATTCTTATCATGAGCTAATTAATGATTATAATTTAAAAGGAATTCATTTTCAGGAACAAACACGACGAGACAAATTAGAAGTGCCTAGTCATTATTTTGTAAACCTGAATATGTATGGAAAAACAATAAGTAGTTCTTTTCATGAGCCTGAGGATTTGATTAATTGTGCTTTTGAATTTGATTATCATTTGTTAAGTCCTGTATTTTCATCCATATCTAAAAAAGGATATAAAGGGAGAGGTTTTGATGTTAACAGTATTCAAAAAAAAGTTATTGGAATGGGAGGCGTTACTATTTCTAATCTTGAGAAATTCACAAGCTTAGGATTTAAAGGTGTTGGAGTTTTAGGAGGTATTTGGAACAGCTTAACGCCGGTGAATGACTTTATAAAAATGAAGGATTATTTTTCAAAATAAAATAGAATACTTTGAGTGCACATCAATATATACTAACAATAGCAGGTTTTGATCCTTCAAGTGGTGCAGGATTAACCTCTGATATAAAAACTTTTCAAGCTCATGGTTTGTACGGTTTGTCGGTATGCACAGCTGTGACAGTTCAAAATGATGTTGATTTTTTGGAAACCCATTGGATGGAAACGGAGGTTGTTCTGAATCAAATTGATGTTTTGTTTCAGCGTTTTTCAATAGATTACGTTAAAATTGGAATTGTGGAAAATTGGTTGAGTTTATCTCAAATTATTTCCAAACTGAAAGTTTTAAACCCTTCTGTTAAAATTGTGCTCGATCCTGTATTAAAGGCTAGTGCGGGGTTTGATTTTCATGAACAAGAAATGATGAGTTTTTTTGATGGAATTTTAAGTCAATTAACATTAATTACTCCTAATTACGAGGAGATTAAAGCACTATATCCCAATCGGTCAATTGATGAAACGATTGAGCATATCAGTTCAAAAACCAATCTTTATTTAAAAGGTGGCCACAGATCCGATAAAGTAGGACTAGATCAGTTATTTTATAACAAAATAGTTCAGCTAAATATTGAACCAGGAATAAAAAATGTTTCTTCAAAACATGGAAGTGGATGCGTTTTATCATCAGTACTTGCAAGTAATTTAGCGTTAGGATATTCATTAACCGAATCGGCTCAATTAAGTAAAAAATACATCGAACAATTTTTAAGTTCGAATACAACACTTTTAGGAACTCACTCAACCATAGCATAATGCAACTACAAATACCCAACTTACATTATATTTCACGAGGGGTTACGATTCAAAATCATTTGGATCATATTCAAAAGGCTTGTTCATATGGTGCTGAATTAGTTCAGTTAAGATTGAAGAATGTAACTGAGGAAGAAGTGCTCATCGCAGCTAAGAAAGCCCGTGAAATTACGAGTCATTTTCAAACGAAATTAATCATTAACGATTATTATAAAATAGCCAAAGAAGTTAATGCCGACGGTGTGCATCTGGGGAGAAAGGATACAGATCCAGAAGTGGCTAGAGCGTTTTTAGGCCCATACTTTATTATTGGAGGGACTGCAAATACACTGCAAGATTGTACTGAATTGTTAAAAAAAGAGATTGATTATATTGGCTTAGGTCCTTATCAATTTACGAGTACCAAAAAAGTTTTAAGTCCTGTTTTAGGATATAATGGTTACCTCACAATTCTTGAGGAGCTAAATACTGAAACACCAATCATTGCTATTGGAGGAATAAGGTTAAGTGATGTTCCTGAAATATTAAAAGCTGGAGTTAAAGGAATTGCTATTTCTGGTGCAATAACCAAAGATTTTAATAGCATTAGTCAGTTTAAACAGGTTTTAAATGGAGATCAGAANATGGATCAAGTTTGGAAACCGAATCAACAAAATTAAAATGACAGATATACTTAAAATAGCAGATAAAACATTCAGTTCCCGGTTATTTACAGGAACAGGAAAGTTTAACAGTTCACAAAAAATGCGGGAGGCAATTGTTGCTTCCGAAAGTGAATTGGTTACTGTGGCATTAAAGAGAGTAGAGATAAATAATGAATCGGATGATATTTTGGTTCACCTCAAAGAAAACCATATTAGTTTATTGCCAAATACTTCAGGAGTAAGAACGGCTAAAGAAGCTGTATTTGCAGCTGAGTTAGCGCGTGAGGCTTTGAGCACGAATTGGGTGAAATTAGAAATTCATCCTGACCCTAAATACCTTTTGCCCGATCCTATCGAGACGTTAATAGCTGCCGAAGAGTTGGTGAAAAAAGGTTTCGTAGTTATGCCTTATATTCATGCCGATCCTGTGTTGTGTAAACGATTAGAAGATGTTGGTGTGCAGTGTGTTATGCCTTTGGGTGCGCCCATTGGAAGTAATAAAGGAATAAAGACAAAAGAGTTTTTAGAAATCATTATCGAGCAGAGTAATGTGCCCGTCATTGTAGATGCGGGAATTGGTTCGCCATCCCACGCAGCTTACGCTATGGAATTGGGTGCAGATGCTGTTTTGGTAAATACTGCGATTGCTGTTTCTCAGAACCCCATTGAAATGGGAATAGCCTTTAAAATGGCTGTTGAAGCTGGCAGAATGGCTTATAATGCTAAGTTAGCTCCAGTGAAACAATATGCAGAAGCAAGCAGTCCATTAACCTCTTTTTTGAATGAGTAGTTTTAAAGATACTTTTGATTTACACGATTGGAATTCATTGGAAAAAGAAATTTATGATTTTTCTGAAACGGATGTTCAGCAAGTATTGGCAAAAGATAAAATTGATTTAGAAGACTTTAAAGTTTTAATATCTCCTGCTGCGAAAACTTTTATTGAGCAAATGGCTCAAAGAAGTAACGCTTTAACCAAGAAGCGTTTTGGAAATACAATGCAAATGTATATCCCGATGTATCTTTCAAACGAATGTCAGAATATTTGTACATACTGCGGATTTAGTATGACGAATATCATTCCGAGAAAAACGCTTTCTGATGAAGAGATTTTAGCGGAGGTAGCGGTGATTAAAAGTTTAGGTTACGATCATATATTATTGGTTACTGGTGAGGCTAATCGANCAGTAGGAGTACCGTATTTAAAAAATGCGATTAACTTAATTCGAACTCATTTTTCAAACATTAGTATCGAAGTGCAACCTTTACATCAAGAAGAATACAAAGAGTTGATAGAGGCAGGTTTATATGCTGTCTTAGTATACCAAGAAACCTACCATAAAGCAACTTATAAAACACATCACCCAAAAGGGAAAAAATCTAATTTCGATTATCGTTTAGATACGCCAGATCGTTTAGGAAAAGCGGGAATTCATAAAATTGGAATTGGAGCTTTGTTCGGCTTAGAAGATTGGCGAGTTGATAGTTTTTATACAGCTTTGCATTTAAAGTATTTGCAAAAAACGTATTGGAAAACAAAATATTCAATTTCATTCCCAAGGCTTCGTCCGCACCAAGGAGAAGTTGAACCAAAAGTTGAAATGACTGATTCTGATCTCGTGCAGTTAATTTGCGCTTACCGATTGCTGGATGAAGACGTAGAATTATCTATGTCTACTCGAGAAAGTGAGACATTTCGAAATCACATCATCCATTTAGGAATCACTTCAATAAGTGCAGAATCAAAAACAAATCCAGGAGGATATGCTGTTGATAAGCAATCGTTGGAGCAATTTGAAATTTCTGATGAAAGAAGTACCGCTGAAGTAAAAGAAATGATTCAATCGCAGGGGTATGAGGTAGTTTGGAAAGATTGGGAGAAAAACTATAATGAATTAGCATAAAATAATGAATTTATCTGTCGAAGAACAAAAACAATACAGTCGACACATTCTTTTGAATGAAGTTGGAATAGAGGGGCAAGAAAAGCTTAATAAGGCAAAGGTTTTAGTAATTGGGGCGGGAGGATTAAGTTGCCCTGTATTACAATACCTAACAGCTGCTGGTGTTGGTGTAATTGGAATAATCGATGATGATATAGTTGATCAATCAAATCTACAGCGTCAAATTCTTTTTACGTATGATGATATAGGGAAATCAAAAGCCGAATGTGCTGCTTCAAGGTTAGAGAATTTGAATCCTTATATCTCTTTTAATATTTATAAAGAGAAACTTACTAAAAGTAATTCTATTGAGCTATTTGAGCAGTATGATATTATAATTGATGGGACTGATAATTTCCCTACTAGATATTTAATTAATGATACTGCGGTACTTACCAAAAAGCCAATTGTTTTTGGATCAATTTATAAGTTTGAAGGGCAGGTGTCAGTTATGAATTATGAAGGGGGCGCTACCTACCGGTGTTTGTATCCAACGCCACCCAAAGCAGGTAGTNTGCCGAATTGTTCAGATATTGGTGTTATTGGTGTCTTACCAGGTATAATAGGTTGTTTGCAAGCCAATGAAGTGATTAAAATTATTTGTGGATTAGGAAATGTTTTAAGCGGACAACTTTTAACTTTTAATGCTTTGAGTATGCAGCAAATGATTTTAACTTATCAAAAGAATACTACAATACGAATTTCAGTTTTGGAGGATGATTACGACTTTCTCTGTGGTATTGTTCCAGTTGAGAATGAGGTGTCGGCATTAGTTTTAAAAGAGAAATTTAAAGATTATAATTTACTGGATGTCCGTACCTATTTAGAGAGAGAACACTTTAATATAGGTGGGATGCATATTCCTTTAGACGAATTGTCGATAAGGATTAGTGAAATTCCTGTAGATAAAAAATTGGTTGTTTATTGTAAAATGGGGATTAGAAGCCTAGCCGCAATTGATATCCTAAAGAGTGCTGATTATCCTTCCGGTTTACTTAACCTGAAAAATGGGATACAAGATTTTTAAGCGATTTGATTCTTTGTAATGAAGTCCTCAATTTGATCAAGCGGCACAAAAGCATTGAGTTCTTCAGGATCAACAGATTGAATGATTTCTTTAAAAGTATCGAAGGTTATTTTCCCTTCTTTTTTAGGTGTAATAATGTTATTGGTCTGAACTAACTTGAAAATATCTCCGTTAGAATCAATGATTCTTTCAGAAGGATCGGGAATCTGTGTAAGGTCTTTCGACCCATTCAAAATAAGATCAACAGAAGTACAAAGCGAGAAATTGTAAAGCTCATAAGGGCTTTTAAAACAAAACCAAGCAGGGAATATTGGAGCTTCAGAATAAGCTTCGATTTTCCATAAATCATGTTCATTAGGAGTATTCATTTATCTTAAAATATTTATTTTTGAAGAGTTGTGAATTCCATTTTTGTTTGTTTTTAGAATGTAAATTCCATCTGCAATATTACTTACGTCAATATAGTTCTCTGTTGTGTTTTGGTTAAAAATAATTTCATTAATTGTATTAAACATTTGAATGTTAATTAGACTTGAATTATTACTGAAATTAATACGGTTATTAGCAGGGTTAGGGTAAGTCAATAGTGTCGTTTCTAATCTTGAATTAGTAGCAAGTGGTAAATTTTCAACAACAGCCAAATCTATTAATTCTCCCAAACAATTTATTTCCAATTCATCAAGACAAACAACTTCGAATTCTATCGTTTTGTCCGCCCTTACATTTGCAATTATAAAATTGTCCTGATCATTATCACCCATTCCAGTAGCGATAAAAGTTAGGTTCCCAATTTTATCATAGGTGACATTTGAAGCCCAACTAACTCCAATGTCGCCAGCGAAAAATGTTGTTTCATTTTTTAAATTGGAAAATAATGGAGCTACAGTTGTCCAGAAATTAATGTTCTCTCCTCTTCCTGCATCGGAGTTTCCTCTGATGTAATTAAACTCATTATCTTTTTCTTGCCATAATAGCTGGTGGAAAAACACAAAGATATTTTGAACTTCAGCAGCATGCGTATTAAGGGTTGATTTAAGGAAGGTTAATTGATTACCTGATATATTCCATCCATCTAAATTTGGATCAAGAATAATAAACAAATCGCCTTGGTTAATAAAGGTTTTATAGGTGTCGCCATATCTGCTTTCAAAAACAGGACGATTTTCCATGTCATGATTACCTACCGCGAAATAAGTTGGTAAGCCTAGTGTGTCAAGATCTAAATCTACTTCAATCCAATCTTGTTCAATTGGATTTGCTGAAACAATGTCGCCAACTAAAACACCAAATTCAATCTTATTATTTGACTTTATATAATCAAACTTCCCTTTGAATGGAGGGTGAAGNCCTTTATTATTTACACCTGGTTGTCCGTATGAATGCCCTGCAACAAAAAATGAATAAGCAGTATCTAACTGAGCGCTTAACGTTATTGTTGAAATTAGTAAAACTTTAAGTGCAATTGCTTTTTTGATCATTTAGTATTAGTATTGAATCTCCAGCAAATGATTCTGCTTTTCTTATTTCCTTGCCCTATTTCAATGATTTTTGATTTGGCACCGTTTGCTTTTAAGCTGGAAATAATTGCGGGTACAATTGATTCTTTTGAAACCAATACTGTAAACCAACCAACGTTTTCTGCAAATCGAATACTTTGACGTATCATGTTGAAAATGAATTGCTTTTCACCACCTTCGGTCCAAAGTTCATTTCCTTTCCCTCCAAAGTTTAATTCTGCTTTTTTAAAAGTTTTGCCTTTATTAAGGTTACGCAATTTCCTTAACGTTCCTTTTCTTGCTTCTTCTATACTTGCATGGAAGGGAGGGTTACAAATCGTAACATCTACAAATTCATTCGATTTCAAAGCTCCTAAAAAGATGTCTCTTGGGTTTTTTTGATGACGAATTTCTATGTTTTTAAGCTTCTTATTTTTGTCTATTATTTGCTGAGCAGAAGTCATTGATTCCTCATCAATTTCCGTAGCTATGAATGACCAACCGTATTCTCTACTACCGATAATTGGGTAGATCAAACTAGAGCCTGTTCCGATATCTAAAATTTTAACCTCTTCACCAGTTCTTTCTTTCAGTAAATCCGCAATGTTGTGAATATAATCACCTCTTCCCGGAATAGGAGGAACTAAAAAACCATCTGGAATATCCCAAAAATCAATTTTGTAATACGATTTTAATAAGGCTTTATTTAAAGTTTTAACAGCATTTGCATCTGAAAAATCAATCGAATCGTTACCATATTTATTAGGGCGAACATATTTTTTTAATTCAGGTAACCGGAATGTTAACTCAATAAAATCGTAAGTACCTTTATGTTTGTTTCTTGGATGTAATTCCATAATGAATTCTGGTGTAAAGTGAAACTAGTTTTTGATTGATTTGATGTAAAGGAATTCAACTTCCTCCCTTGCCCAATCATACTTCCTTAAAAAGTTCAAACTTGAATTAATCGTTTGATTACTTTTAAAGCAATTAATATTAACACGCTTTGCTAAACCTTCCCAGTCATACTCTGCAAGCAAATATTCTAATATTTCTTTTAAGCTAATTCCGTGAAGTGGGTTATTGATTTGAGCTTCTGTTTTAGCACCTTTCATTGCTTTTGCAAACAAGCCAGTATCGGTGTATTGTTGGAATATCGTAACTACTCCAGCATTTAGCGTATATCTGTGCATAAACTCAGCTTCCATCTTTTTCCCCGATTTTTTAAATATTCCGGAATAAGTTCCTACAACAATAATATCATCACTAGCCTCCAAAAACTCTCTAGCCTCAGCTTTCCAATCAGTCCATTCTTTTCCAAACTCAGTAAAAACGTGTTGAAAAACTTCATCAGCTCCTACATAATTTCCGCCATTGATTAATCCTTTCATTTGATTCCACTTAATGTTTTTGTGGAATAATGGACGGATATTTTCAAATTCTTTGGTTTCGAAATATTTGTGTAAATTTTGGACGATTTCGAGGTTGTTGCTCATGCCGCAAAGGTAGGTTTAAATGCAGAGGTAACAAAACCACCTAAGTAGCAGTTATAATTAAGTTTTTGTCCTTTCTTTGAGCTTAAAACCTCGGGGTGAATCTATTGGTTCACCCTGAAGTTTTGAAATTAATTTTATTCAGCGTTTACCTTGTTAAAAAAGAGTTCAAATGTCTTAACATAATCATCCATTACTGTTAGCATTGAATAAATATCTTTTTCAACTGCATTCGGAAATATTTGTTTGATTTGATTCCTGGTGAAAATAAGTGTTTGATGGGCTGCTTTGCTATTTCCTGAAGAATGTTGTTGAGCCATTACTTTTAGCGCCTGATTCATTGTGGCAACAGCTTGAATTCGTTTTTTATTCATTTCGATGAGGTAATCACTAGATCCGTCCGAAGGTTTCCATTTCAGTCGCTCTTCTTTTTTTACAATTTGGGATTTTCCGTTTTGTAAGTCTTTATATTTCATGATTACCCTAATAGTTGACTTTTCGATTTCTTTGGTTGGATTGTTTAAGTCAAACTTGATTAGCATTAGTTTATTAACTCCTGGGTAAAGGTTTGCTAAAGCTAAGTTTGCTTTTCCCTGAGTAAGGGTAGCTGTATGACCGTATAACTGTTTCCAAACCAATTGTTTTTTGTAATACACTTCGATTGAAGCTTGTTCGGCAAATGGAACTGTAGTACTAAAAAACTCTTTTATAAAAACGNTATTCAGCTTACTTGAGTTNCCCCCAAAGTACATTAAACCTCCGCTAGCCGTTGCTAACTGACTAATTAGTGCTTCGTTGTATCCACTTCCNACACCAATCGCCAAGCATTCAAATCCTTTTTCATAATAAGTTTTAGTGTGCGAAATGAGTTTTTCAACCGGTGTAGATCCGTATCCATCGGTGAGCAAAACTAACCTGTTGGTAGCATTGGCTATTTTGTGTTTTTCCAATTGAGGATACCCTGATTTTAAACCTTCATAAATGTTTGTTCCGCCACCTGCTCTAAGGTCATCAATTATATCGTAAATAAGTTTTTGTCTACTCATTGTATTTGCGGGAACAATTACTGTAGCGTTTCTGTTAAAAGTGGTGATGGAAACAATGTCATCAGGTTGAAACTGTTTTAGTATTTTTTTAAGTGCTTTTTTTACACCTTCTAATCTTTCTTCTCCTGCCATCGAACCACTTAAATCAATTACAAAGGAGATGTTTATTGGTTTGGTTCTTTTGGGGATGTCGCTAAGGCTTGATATTTCTTTTGCTACAAAGCCAACTTCCAAAAGGGCTTCTTTTGAGTTTTCATTAATTTCTGGGGTTGCCCATTTTAAATAAGCTCCAAAACTTTCTTTCCCAGTTGGTTCTGGATATTGTTTTTGTAAAAAGAGGTTAAAGTATTCTAACGCTTGATCGTGCGTTTTTGGTTTGAAAATTTCTGATGAAAATTCAGTAAAGTCGTTTTTGTTTTGAGGTAAATATCGTTCGGGGAACTTTACTTTGTAGTTTAAGTCGAAAGTGAACATATCTTCACTTCTAACGATGCTTTGAACCTTATAATCCATATAGTCAATCACGTCGATTTCTTTTTTGTATTTAGTGTCAATCATGTAACGACGATGTAGTGGAAGCATGAAAAGAGCTTGACCGTCTTTTCTNATTTTAGACTTGTAAACTTTATTTGACTTTAACATTTTCAAATAAACAGGCTCACCTTCCATATCGTTGTTGTAATTTTTGACTCTTAACTTTAAAAAGGCTCTAGCAGAAGATGCAATCTTGTCATCTGGTATTGGTATTTCTTGCGTTATGGTGTCATTAAGCTCGTTTTCATTTATTTGAAGTGGTTGGTAAGTGAACTTTTTAGTGAAAAATCCACTTCGTTTACTGATGTCAACATAGGAGAAGCTTTNATTGCTTTCTAAATCAATTTCATAATCGTTTTCGTTTGGAACTTCAAACAAAACTTCTCCATTTTTATTTGTTTTCGATTGGAATTGTGACTTTGTGCTGTAGCAGGTGAGGGTGACAGGGAAGTTTGCTAACCCCTTTTTGTTGAGTTGCTTTAGTTCTAGTTTAACGAAGGAATGCCCTGCTTTGGGTCTTTCTTTTTTCTTAAGCTTACTTTGATTGAATGTTTGGAAGTTTATGCTTGATCGATTTACAATTGGGCGGTTCAGTCTAGCCCAATGTTTAGGGTTATATGTGATCATGAAATTTAAAGCACCACTTCCTTGTTTAGGAACATCAATGAACTGACACCGCTTCATTGCATTGATGTTCACACTCCATTTCCCAGGTGTTAGTTCTATCGATACTTTTCCAAAAGAGTTGGTGAAGTAACGGTGTGCTTTTTTTGAGTCTTTTTCGATTAATACTATAGGGAGATTTCGAGCCTGCTGACCTTTCGTGTCATATACTTGAATAATTACGTCGTAATTTGCGTTTGCTTTAAATGTTAAAAGAAAGGTTAACAGGAGTAAAGTTAATTTCATGATTTGGTGGATTAAGGGCAGCTTTTAATTACTACCAATTACTTAACACTAATTATACCATAAAGTCACAGTTATTCTAGTGTTATACTTACCGGGCAATGGTCTGATCCAAAAATATCATTGTGGATTTCAGCCGTTTTAACTTTGTTCAAAATTCGATCACTTGTTAAGAAATAATCCAAGCGCCAACCTGTGTTTTTTTCACGACTATTAAATCGGTAACTCCACCAACTATACTTAATTTCTTCAGGGTTTAAAGCCCTGAAGGTATCTGTAAACCCACCGTTTAAAAATGCTTCCAACCCATCGATTTCCTTTTGAGTATAACCAGGAGACTTGTTGTAATTGCTTTTGTGGTTTTTAATATCCATTTCGGTATGCACTACGTTAAGATCTCCACAAAAAGCAACAGGTTTCTTTTTATCCAAATTTTGTAGGTATGCTTTCATATCGGCATCCCATTCTATTCTGTAATCTAATCTTTTTAAGCCGTTTTGAGAGTTGGGTACGTAGGCTGTAACGAGATAGAAATTGTCGTATTCAGCTGTAATAACTCTTCCTTCGTTATCATGTTTTTTAATACCTAGTCCATAATTAACAGAAATGGGTTTTTGTTTGGAAATAATCGCAGTGCTTGAATATCCTTTCTTTTCGGCTGCGTTAGTATATATGTGGTAACCTTCAACTTCTTTTAACGCTTCTAAAACCTGATCGTCTTGCGCTTTTGTTTCTTGTAAGCACAATACATCAGGGTTCATTGATGTAAAAGAATCCATGAATTCTTTTTTCATTACCGCTCTTACTCCGTTGACGTTCCAAGATATTAACTTCATAGTATTTGTTTATAGTTACTAATTTAGATAATCCATTATTTATCTAGTGCCTTTTTTACTTGTTATTAATTAACAATATTGGAAGTACTATATACTCTTTTGATTANTGCCTTATGGAATACTTTAATAGTTGTCAAGCTTTCGGAAATATTGTCATAATTACTGACAGTTGACAAAAAAAATAGTTTAGGAAAGTGCCAATCAGACANCAGAAAATGAAAATATCCTAATGGCACGCAGATTGAATGTAGGGAAATCAAATAGAAATTTATTAGTTAATAATATAAATTAAGTACGATGAGTAAGATTATTGGAATTGACTTAGGAACAACGAATTCGTGTGTTGCAGTTATGGAAGGTTCGGAGCCAGTTGTAATTTCGAACAGTGAAGGAAAAAGAACAACTCCTTCGATTGTTGCATTTACAGGTGACGGAGAAAGAAAAATTGGAGACCCTGCAAAGCGTCAGGCCATTACTAACCCAACAAAAACAATCGCTTCTATTAAGCGTTTCATGGGATCTAGTTATGACCAAGTTGCTCAGGATATCGATAGAGTACCTTACGAGGTAATCAAAGGTGATAACAATACACCAAGAGTAAAAATTGAGGATAGAAATTATACTCCTCAAGAGCTTTCAGCAATGATTCTTCAAAAAATGAAGTCTACTGCTAAAGATTTCTTAGGAACTGATATTACTGAGGCAGTTATTACTGTACCAGCATACTTTAACGATTCGCAAAGACAAGCTACGAAAGAAGCTGGTGAAATTGCAGGTTTAAAAGTAAGAAGAATCATTAACGAACCTACTGCAGCTGCTTTAGCTTATGGTATGGACAAGAAAGGTGAGGATTTAAATATCGTTGTTTTTGATTGTGGAGGTGGTACGCATGATGTATCTGTTCTTGAATTAGGAGACGGTGTATTTGAAGTGAAAGCTACTGATGGAGATACTCATTTAGGTGGAGATGATTTTGATCAAGTACTTATTGACTGGTTGGCTCAAGAATTCAAGAATGATGAAAACATCGACTTGAAAAAAGATCCAATGGCACTTCAAAGATTAAAAGAAGCTGCTGAGAAAGCGAAGATTGAATTATCATCTTCTACTTCTACAGAGATTAACTTACCTTATATTATGCCTGTTGATGGTATTCCTAAGCACTTAGTTAGATCTTTAACTAGAGCAAAATTTGAGCAATTAGCAGACAGCTTAATTAAAAGGACTATCGAACCATGTAGATCAGCGCTTAAGAATGCTGGAATGGACATTAGCGAAATTGACGAAGTTATTTTAGTTGGTGGATCTACTCGTATTCCTGCAATTCAGGATGCTGTTAAAGCTTTTTTCAAAAAAGATGCTTCTAAAGGAGTTAACCCTGATGAGGTTGTTGCAATTGGAGCAGCTATTCAAGGTGGTGTTTTAAGTGGAGATGTTAAGGATGTATTATTATTAGATGTAATTCCTTTATCATTAGGAATTGAAACTATGGGGGGTGTTGCAACTCATATGATNGAAGCAAACACAACTATTCCTACAAACAAAAAGGAAACATATTCTACTGCTGCTGATAATCAACCATCTGTTGAAATCAATATCGTTCAAGGTCAAAGACCAATGGCGAAGGATAACAAGTCTTTAGGTCGATTCCATTTAGATGGTATTCCTCCAATGAGAAGAGGTGAACCTCAAATTGAAGTTACTTTTGATGTTGATGCAAATGGTATCTTAAACGTTTCTGCAAAAGAATTAAAAACAGGAAAAGAGCAAGCGATTAGAATTGAAGCTTCTTCTGGATTATCTGATGAGGATATCGAAAGAATGAAGAGAGAAGCTGATGAGCATGCTGAGTCTGATAAAATTGCTAAAGATTTAGTAGATAAGGTAAACGGAGCTGACAGCTTAATTTTCCAAGTTGAAAAGCAATTAGAAGAAGTTAAAGACAAAGTTGACGCTGCTAAATTAGAGCCTGTAACTGCTGCTGTTGAAGAATTGAAGAAAGCACATGCTGCTCAAGACGTTCCTCAAATTGATGTTGCTACTGAAAGTGTGAACAATGCTTTACAAGCTATTCAAGAAGATGTTCAAGCTGCTTACGCTCAGGATCAACAAGCTGGTGGAGCTGCCCCTGATGCGGGTGCTGAAGCTGAAGCTAATCAAGAAGTAACTGATGTAGACTTTGAAGAAGTAAAATAATTCTAGAATATAGAGTTTAAATNTAAAATCCCTCGCCTTTGGCGGGGGATTTTTGTTTTCTAACGATTGAATAAATGGTTGTTTAGTTTTTAGTTCCGTCTTTAGTAACTTGTTTTTTATCAACAGTTTTGATGCTTTCTTTTATCAATATGAAAGGAATAGATTTTTCTTTTATCTCATTAAATTGGGGCGATTCACGAATAAATAGAAATAATTCATCTTCCATCATTTCAAAGGACTCTATGTTGTGATAATAGTTTTCATAGTCCATTAATACATCACTTCTAAATTCAAACACATATCCTTTTTTATAATCTACTAAGAAAAGCTTGTTCGCTATTGCTGGATAAGGATGGGTGAGAATTAAGAAATAATTTTTATAAGGTTGTACTTGTTGAATAGATTCCCATTCTAATTTCTGTAAATTCTGAAATAACACACCATCGGTAACAAAAATAACTTGGTGAGCAGTGTCTTTTTCTAAATAAACCGAGTGACCTGTTTTGTTGATGCTCATAGAGCCTGTGCTATCCATAAATTGAGGCCAAACTGGTTCTAAATTAAACTCTGTGATTTGTCGAGCTTTCGTTAATTTATTGGCATCAAAAGTGATCCAACTCTTAGTTGTTGTGTCGCATTTTTCATGCATTGTATTTATTTTTTTCACCAATTTCCCCTTCACCAATAAACGATGTGGAGTAGGAGACTCATAGTGTGTTTTTTTAATTTTCGGTTTAAATCTAGCATAGGAAGTAAAGTAAGGATGGTCTTTTAAAAGTTTCTTACTAGAATAAACATCTAAAACCCAACCTAATGTTGGGTCGAGTGACTTACTGGCTGGTGAATTGAAAATTATAGAATCTACAAATTGGGTGATTCGTTTGTATTTTGGAAGTAATAAATCATTACAAAGTGGAACTGTATTAATTAATGAAGGATGGTTTTTTTGAGGTCTTATGTTTAGCGTGCATTTCTTTAATCCACCTTCATAAGTTAGTAATGCAAAATCCACTTCTCCTAAATATAAATTAACGACAAGCTCTTCTATATTTCCGTCTCCATCAAAATCTTCTTTAATCACTTTTATATCTCTTTGTGCATTTAGTAGAGCGCTGATTAATAAGACGAGTATAGTTAAATTCTTTGTCATAATTGGTTATCGAAATTCGGTGATTAAAGAAGTGTCGAAATACAATGTCTTTAATTTTCCGCTATGGAAAACACTTACTACTTCAAAAGTTTGTTTCTTTTTTGATTTAGTTTTTCTTTTAGTGATGGTCATTCTTTTAAACTGCGTTAATACTTCGATGTCTTTTAACCCAGTAATGATGTAAGCTGTTTCCATTGATTTCCCATCTCCTGATTTGAAAATCATATCACAAAGACGTTCATAGCATTTTCTGTATCTAACAGACATTACAGAGTCTTGTAATCTGTGGAGTGCGTAGGAATATTCAACTAAACCCATTAAGCCCGTGGGATTGTTGGTGACTAGTGAATCCGCAAATTTTGCGGCGGTTTTGAATTGTTGATTGTCATTTAATTGCATTACTTCTAGTTCTAGTCCAATATATTTATCCGGTCTATAATCGGGTTGTAAAACAAAACCATAGTATCCCATTGCTAATTCCAAATCTGTCACAGTTGAATCAGGATAAAATATTTTAGTGATTAAGTCGTCAATGTAAAAAGTACTATCTACATCGTTTGTAAGCAGAGTTATTTGATCAAGAGAATACCCGAATATTTTCTTTTCAAAATGGTAGCCTTGTGCATAAGTATTAAGGCTAATTGTTAGGATAAAGATAATAGACAATTTTTTCATTGTAGTTTTTACGAATAAAAGAGTTAAATGTTCCAAATGTAAACTCTGAATTGTTCTGTGATTAATTCTTAAACTTGAACAACTTCTTACTTAATCACGTGATTAAATGAAAAGCATTGTTTAAGATGAAAATAACAACCTAAAAGTACAAAGACTTAAGCTCTCAATCATGTTTAAATAAGATTGATAGTAATGTCAAATTGGTTAACGAAGTCATTATTTTTGGTTTTATAAAAATGAATATTTAGAGTTTGCATGATTTTTATTTTCAAGCGGGATTTAATAAAAATGACGAATTTTTTGAATTAAAAGCATTAACCTATTAATAAGACTGGCCGCCATACACGGAGATGCAAGATTAAAAAGATTATTTTATCGTTTAAATATCATTAATCTGAAGTAGATTGTTTCCTATTGCTTTATCCAAACTCACTCGCCCTCGGTAACTTAGTCTTTTTAAGTCTCTACTAGTATTTTGGTGCTTATCATAAGTTGTTTTAATTATAGTTGCCTCTAAGTGTACTTGATTGTTTATTTCAATAAATAAATTAGATAACGTATAATCCATTAATCACCCAGTAAGGTAAAGATCCTTTTTTCCATTTTTGTATTTGAACGTAATATTGTTTAATTCGGAACTGTGCTTAATTGTTCTTATTAAATCATTTTTCACCGAATTGTATAACACTTTATTTCCTTGTGTAATTAGGGTCTTATGTTGTTTTCCAATACCTGATGCTGTTTCTTGTGTATTTGAAAAGTAAGATACAATTACTGGTTCTTTTAATATAACCAGTCCAGAGGTTTCATACTGAGTTAATTTCTCTAAATTATTTATTTGATGAGTAGCTTTTTCTTTAAATAAGGTCGTATCAGATATTAAGTGAATTTTTATTCTTAGAAATTCTTTTAAAGCATATGTTTTAGTTGAAGATATTTGAGCGTAATCATCTGCTAAAAATTCAAATTCAGAGCAATGTTTTATTCCTTGTAGAATAGCAGCCATCAATTTATTTTCTTTTGAGTTTGATATTGCATAAGTAAGATTAGGCGTAACCTTAAAAAGATGCTTTTCTTTAGTTATAATACTCTTAATAAATTGCGTGGTTTGAGGAGCTTTCTTCTTTGAATAAAACGAAGGATTAAAAGTATTTCTAATATATTGATTACGTTCAAAATCGATTAGTTTAAGATTCTTTTGAGTTTGTGCGTTAAGTTGGATAGAAATAAGAAATAGAATGGTTAAAATAACTCTCATGAAATAAGTAACGAAATAATTATGCCAGTTTTATGCAATCAATAAAGCTGCAGTTGACTTTTATTTACTTTTTGTAAGTCCTTTCTAAAAACTAAAAATAGTTGTGGAAGGGTTTTGTCTTAATTTAACTTGTTCGTGTTGAGGCTCTAATAACTTGTTTTATATACAACTTTTGGATTTGTTTTATGAGCAACATCAAAATAGGAAACGATTTTAAAATTCCTTGAAATCAATATGGTAATGTTCGTCGTGCAAGCTATTAATGTTTGTTGTTAATGAATTAACAACATAAATACCACTTTCTTTTAGAATTCCCCCGTATTTCCCCGCAAATAGTTCATCTTTTAATTCAATTTTAATAATAACTTTAGCAATTTTTAATTTGTGTTTTTTAGCTTCTTTTTGTAATGTTAGGATATGCTGAGCAATTAATTCAAAGTCGATTGAAATTGAGGTGTCGGAATTATACTGTCCATTGTTATTAAAGGTTAACCAGTAATGCTTGCTTCCTAATGTGTCAAGTCCGTAGTACGGTAAGCTGTCCTTTAACTTAGGCATCATAAAATCAACACTTAATCCATTTTGGTGAGTTCTGTGTGGCCATAACTTCCCTCCATGCTCATGAGCACATTCCATTATTTTAAATTTCCTTTTCGGTTGTAAGGTTTCAAATAACGCATAACTATTAATTATCGTTTTTAAGACCTTCGAATTTAAAAACGCCCTACCATTTAAATAGCTTGTTTCATCAAAGTAATCAAAGTTGTTTCCTGAAAATGGAATTAGTTTACCGTGTTTTAAGTTTCCATTTGATACAGATCCCATAGAGATACTTTGATTTGAATCGTTTGGATGTCTATTCACATAGTGAGAAATTTTAGTGTTTTGTATGAGTAGCTTTTTGTTTGGCGGTGTTTCTTTTTGGGCACAGCCTACAAGAGTAATTAATGAAAGTATAATGATGAGTCGCATAATTTTTTAACGCTGATCTGGGTATTATATTATCGCTTTAAAAGAGAAAAGATGTTAAATAAAGAGAAAAGATTAACATCGGTGAATTTATAAGCTACGAATTCAATTTCTAGAGAATTACCACCAATGGGGGCGTATTTAAAATTGAATGTTGTACTCTTAAAATATTATATTTTTTGTACCTGTAGCCAAAAAAAAGTTGGTTATTAGTGCTTTTTATTTGGGTGCAAATAAGGTATTTCATTTTAGAAATCTAATTATTTTTTCTGAGTATAATTTTTCATGTTAAATATTCCAATGGATTAAATCATTGAATAAATGTTAAAATACCCATATGTTTTATTCTTCTGCTTTGTCAACGCAAGCAAAAGAATACTATTTTTCTTTTTTCAGTTTAAATAAGCTTTTGGGGTAGTTCCCATAAAAACGAATATGACCCGATTTTTGCCTCAGTGTAACTAATTTGTGCTAAGGTTGTTTTACAATTAATCAGTTAAATAATGCCTTAATTAGCTGGTTATGCCAGAAGAGGTTGTTGACGAACAGCCTTTTTTTATTTACAAGGTTTCTAATTTCAAGGAATTTAATACTTCAAATGGTTTATCGTTTTCAAGGTTGTAAACGATTGCTAAAACACCTAGGTTTGATCTGTTTTCGTTTGAGAAATGGAATGTTCCTACTTTCCTAAAGGTTGCTCCTTTACTATTTTTGTTTAAAGTAGAACCAACTGTTGGAGTCGTAGCTGAAATTATTTTGTTTTTAAATTTTATTGATTCTGTTCCTGAGGGAGTTTCTTGGTTTGCCCATTCAGATTTACGATAAATGTAAATTGCAATTGAATGACTACTTGTAACATTATCTTGATACTCACCTTTTACATAAATATTTAAATCTTTCTTATCAATTACTGTTTTAATTCCTAGTTTTATTTTGGGTGAACTGTTAATTTGAGTCCTAATTGATTCGAAAAAAGAAGCTGTGTCTGTATTAAAACAAGTTAGGTTGTTTACAAAAGCGGGATAGGTTTTAAAAGTATTGTTTCCATTTAAGTCAAAAAGACGCTTTAATTCTTCTGCAATGTTAGAATACTGAGGATCTTCGATGGACGAAAACATCATTGATGCATTTATTTTAGCATTATCAATTCCTTCAAATTCTGCATTTAGCATACTTGTTAAAGTAGGCTGAGAAATAGATGCACACGTTTCGATTTGACTAGAAGTTAACGCAAAAGTAAACGGCTGATACTTATTTATAGTAATTATACTGTCCCAAAAATCAGCTGATTCAGACTCGGTTCTACAGCCAAGTAATATGATACTTAAAAGTAGAATTAAACTTAGATTTTTTGCCATTGGATATTTATGATATATTATTACATGAATAAAGATACAATCTTAGTTCATACAACGATATTTATGAATAAACGTTGCCTATTCTTCATAATTATTCTCTACGCCTTTACCTTAAAAGGGCAGTTGTATTCATTGGGTCAAAATCCAAGTGGTGTAAAGTGGAACCAAATTAAAACGGAAGATTTTCAATTGATTTTCCCGATTGACTTTGAAAGTAAGGCTCAGGAACTTGCTAATATTCTTGTTTATGCCAATGCTGTTACGAGGAAGACTTTAAAGACAAAGCCTAAGAAAATTTCAATTATTTTACAAAACAACACAACGGTGGATAATGGCTTTGTTACGTTAGCTCCTAAACGATCTGAATTTTATGCAACCATGTCTCAAGAGAACGAGGGAGTTGATTGGTTAACGAAATTAGCGGTTCATGAATACAGGCATGTAATTCAATTTGAAAAGTATAATCAAGGTATTGGTAAGCTGTTTAATATTTTATTTGGTGAACAGGGGATTGGGGCTATGATTGTGGCGACAACTCCGTTATGGTTTATTGAAGGCGATGCAGTTTATTCTGAATCTGAAAATTTAAGAAGAGGGCGTGCTAATTATGGGAAGTTTCTTCGAGAGTTTAAAGCTCAGATTTCTGAATTAGATTCAATCAGTTATGAAAAGGCATCCTTTGGTAGCTTCAAGAATTATATTACCGACCACTATAAACTTGGTTATTTTTTACGAGCATCTTTATCAGATTCAGTTTGGGATGCGCTTTTAACACGCGTAGTAAGAAATCCTTTTCCACTTTATCCCTTTAGTTATCACTTGAAAAAAATAACGGGTAAATCAACGAGTCAATTGTATGGGGATTTAATTTATTCTTCTCAAAAAAAAATAAGAAGTCTAACAGGGTTTGATGAGATTACAAGTGCTGAAATAGTCACGAAAAAAAGTGATAATTACGTTAGCTACGAAAACCCTGTTTTAGTAGACAGTATTACTTTAATTGCTGTAAAAAAGTCTTTTGATAAACCTTTGCGATTCGTAACCTTAAAAAGTGGCTTAGAGCAATTACTGCATGTGCCAGGTAATTATGATGATAATAGTTTAAGATATTCTAACGGCTACTTAATTTGGTCAGAAAAAAGGGTGAATCCAAGGTGGAGTTATTTGGATTACAGTGAAGTTGTTCTTTTAAACATTCAAACGCATAAACGAAGAAGAATAAAGCGAAAAACAAGGTGGTTTGCTCCATGTTTAAACCCTACTGCTGATAAAATAGCTTTGGTTGAGGTTGATAAAGCCAATAATAGTTTTTTATTAATTGTTGATTTAGAAGGAGTGGAGTTGCAGAGAATTGGTTTTGGTAACCGGGAAATGATTTATCATCCGAATTGGTTTGGAGCTAATGAAGTTGTGCTGTCAAGCTTAAAAGGTAAAAGCAATTTTTTGCTTGAAGTTGATTTAAGTAATGAGGCTATAAAATACAGTACTCCTTTTAGTACACCGTTTAGTAATCCAACGCCTTATAAAGGAGGATATCTTGTAGAGACAATTCATGCAGATAAAGATGTAATTGCTTGGTGGTATGAAAATCAATTAAAGAAGGTTGTTAATCCTGAGTTTGGATTGGATTTTATAGCGTTAGATAGTCTGAATTTTGAAGTGATTTATGCCGACTATCATAGTAATGGATCAAGATTAGTCCGATCTGAAATTACGATTGGGTATGATTTTACACAAGATGAAATTTGGACTGGAGATAATGCACAGTTTTTAATTCAAACGGATACATTTAAAGTAACCAAATACAAGCCTCTTTTACATTTGTTTAATTTCCACAGTTGGGCTCCGTTTTCTATTAACCCAAGCGAACAAAATGCGAATTTAGGAGCATCTATTTTTTCTCAAAACTTATTAAGTTCATCGATATTAAGTTTGAATTATGATTATTTTTCTAATTCGAAAAGTCAACAATGGACTGCCGACTATATGTTTGAACATTTTTATCCTCAATTTTTTGGTAGAGCCTCTAATTTGTTTGAACCGAATGTGTCAATCCAAGATGTAAAGGCAAATTTAAAAACATTAAGTTATCAAGCAGGAAGTAAAGTGAGTTTGTATTATAATGGCTCAAAATTCAGGAAATCATTTTTTCTAAACACTGCCTATGTATATAGTGAGTCAGATTATGATTTTGAAGAAGGTTACAAAGATACTGTTGTAATTCAAGAAAGCTCNCAGTTTGTAGTCGCTTTNAGTGTTGCTCATAAACCAGCTGTTCGAGATTTGTATTTTCCATTAAGCCTTAGGCTCTCTTCAGCGTATTATTTTAATTTAAACTCATCTCAAAATGCACAAGTTTTAAATGCTTCGTCAACAATTCCTGGGTTTTTAAAAAATGATGGTTTAAAATTCTCAGCAGGAAAGCAATGGGGAAGTGATTTTTATGTCCCTAATTATTTAATAGAACCACGAGGCGTATTAAACCAAGGGTTTAAAAATGGCGAAAAGTTGAGTGTCGAATATATTACGCCTCTGCTTTATCCTGATTGGAAAGTTGGACGACTACTTTATTTACAAAGAGTTTATGTAAATATGTTTTATGATTTTATGCAAATTAATGACGGCCAAATAAATCGAACACTAAGTTCACAAGGTGGAACCGTTTATTTTGATTTTAATCCCCTTAGATATTCCTTTCTTTCAACTTTTGGGATTCAATTATCTACAGATAGGGAAGGGGCTCTTTTTATAGCCCCAAGTTTTTCCGTGAGTTATTAGTCATCTCGATTAAACTAGGTAAACCGCCTCGTTTTCATCATTCATTTCAACGTGAATATGATCTTTAATCGTTGTAGATATAGTTGTTCCTACAAAGCTAGGCTTCACAGGGTAACGACTATGATTTCTGTCAACTAAAACTAGTGGCCTGATTGCTTTAACGTGTGATTCCATAAAGTACTTTACTGCGTACATTAAAGTCTTACCACTGTTACTAACATCATCAACAATTATTATCGATTTGTTTGCGTATTCTTCAGATCTGAGCGCACATTCAATCTTGCTTGATAATGGATTCTCTTTGTCAATCTTAATCGTAGATGTTGTAATATTGAGGGAGGATATTTCTTCTAATTGATTGGCTATTCGATTGGCTATTTTATCTCCATTACCTTCAATAACACCACAAATAATAATTTCTTTTTCGCTGTAGCACAGCTCATGAATTTCATGAACCATACGATTTATTTTAGCGTGAATTTGTTCTTTATTTAAAACAATAGTTTTACTATCCATGTTGAATTTATCTAGCGTTTATTTAAAGTTACTTTTTTCTTTTTAAAAGAACTACATTCTCCACATGGTGCGTGTGAGGGAACATATCTACCGGTTGAACTTTTTCTACAGCATAATCTCCATCTAGCAAATGGATGTCTCTAGCTTGAGTAGCAGGATTACAACTTACGTAAACAATCTTTTCGGGTGCTGAATTTAATAATACATTAATAACATCTTCATGCATTCCTGCTCTTGGAGGATCAGTAATAATAACATTTGGCTTACCATTTTTATTTACAAAGTCATTTGTTAAAATGTCCTTCATATCACCGGCAAAAAAAGTTGTATTGTTAATGTTGTTTGTCTCAGAGTTTATTTTCGCATCCTTAATTGCCTCAGGAACGTATTCAACTCCAATTACTTTTCCTGCTTGCTTGGCTACGAAGTTTGCAATTGTTCCTGTTCCTGTGTATAAATCATAAACTATATCGGTGTCTTTAATTCCTGCAAAATCACGAGTCACCTTATATAACTCATAAGCTTGTAATGAATTAGTTTGATAGAAAGATTTAGGGTCTATTTTAAACTTTAAGCCTTCCATCTCTTCGTATATATGATCTTTTCCAGAATAAAGAATTACTTCTTGATCCCCGAAACTGTCATTTTTCTTTTCATTTACAATATACATTAGTGATGTAATTAAAGGGAATTCATTTTTTAAGAATTCCATCACATCTTTAATTATTTCTTGATTGTTTTCGAAGAAGATTACAATAACCATATCTTCTCCAGTTGATGCGGTTCGAATAACGAGGTTTCTTAAAATACCTTCTTGAGCGCGCATATTAAAGAATGGGATTTCTTTTTTAAGCGCAAAGGTTCTCAGTTTATTTCTAACATCATTTGAAATAGATCCTTGTAAAAAACATTTATCGATATTAATAATACCGTCAAATCTGCCAGGTACATGTAAGCCAACTGCTGGCTTCTTTTCAATATCGGTGTTCAGTTGTTCAGATGTTAGCCATTCAGCGTGAGAAAATGTGTACTCCATTTTATTGCGATAGAATTCTGTTTTTTCAGAACCTAAAATAGGCATAACTTCAGGGAATTCAAACTTGCCTAATCTTTGGAAATTATCGTTTACTTGCTTCTGCTTGTAAAATAACTGTTTGTCGTAAGGTAATTCTTGCCATTTACAACCTCCACAAACACCAAAATGCGCACACAAAGCTTCCGTTCTGTCTTTAGAGTATTCGTGAAATTTAATTGGCTTTGCTTCATAAAACCTTCTTCGCTTTTTGGTTACTTGCAAATCAACAATGTCTCCAGGTACTACACCTGTAACAAACACTACTGCTTCGTCAACTTTTGCTACGGCTTTCCCTTCTGCTCCAGCATCAATAATTGTTACGTTTTCAAAAACAGGCAATTGTTTTCTTCTTCTTCCCATAATTGCAAAGTTAAGATTGATTTCGGATATCAGAACATATCAGAAATTTTTTAGCTAATATAGAATTGATCTTGTATGAGGATAACTGTAAAGTTAAATTAATATGAATCAAACTCTTTTTTAAAAAGTGGATATAAACAATCAAAATAAGAATTAAAGTACCTTTTTATCGTTTGTTTTTGTAGGATCTGTAGCTGAAAATATAGGAGGAAATTCTCTGCTGATTAGAGGGCTTAAATATTTTTTTTAATGCTGCTACAGGACATTTAGTTTACACACTTAAGAAATTAAAAGATTCTCAGGATATTTTGATGAAATCGTAATAGTTGCTTTAATTGTAAAATAAATGAGATTTTTCAGGAAGGTCATCATCTGATGGCCTTTTTTGTTTAAAAGTTGAACAGCTAATTCTTTAAACTCTACGTTATCTTCATTATTTTTATGCAAAATATTTAAACCTATGAATACTTTAACTACTTCAAAATTTCAATTTTCAGGACAAACTTCTTATTACAAGGGAAAAGTAAGAGAGGTGTTTGGAATTAATGATGATGTATTGGTAATGGTTGCATCCGACAGATTATCTGCGTTTGATGTTGTTTTACCAAAAGGTATTCCTTTTAAAGGTCAAGTGTTAAATCAAATCGCGTATAAGTTTTTAAAAGCGACGGAAGATATTGTGCCAAACTGGTTAATGGATTCTCCAGATCCTGTTGTCTCGATTGGTAAAAAAGCAGATCCTTTTAAAGTAGAGATGGTAATTAGAGGTTACTTAACAGGACATGCCGCTAGAACTTATAAATCTGGATTAAGAGTTTTGTGTGGAGTAAACCTTCCTGATGGAATGGTTGAAGATGAAAAATTTCCTAAACCAATTATTACGCCTACTACCAAAGCAGATCAAGGGCATGATGAAGATATTTCTCGAGAGGAGATATTGAAACAGGGAATTGTAAGTGAAGAAGATTATATTCAATTAGAAAATTATACTAAAAAGGTTTTTCAAAGAGGAACTGAAATGGCTGCTGAAAAAGGGTTGATTTTGGTAGATACTAAATACGAATTTGGAAAAGATAAAGACGGTAATATTATTTTGATTGATGAAATTCATACTCCTGATTCATCAAGATACTTTTACCAAGAAGGATATGAAGAGCGCTTAAAAGCAGGAGAGGGGCAAAAACAATTATCAAAAGAGTTTGTTCGTCAATGGTTGATTGAAAACGGTTTTCAGGGACAGGATGGTCAAGCTATTCCTGATATGACAGAAGATTATATAGCTTCAGTTAGTGAGAGATATATCGAGTTGTACGAGAAGATTTTAGGGGAGAAGTTTGTAAAGGCTGATAATTCAAGCATTGATGTTAGGGTGAAAAAAAATGTAGAAGATTATTTAGCAAAATTATAACCCTAATTTAACCCTTCAAATTAGAAAGCTTAATGAATAAGCTTAAGTTCTTTATGAGTGAGATGTTTAAAACATTCTTTCACTTATTTAGTTGTGATCTTAGTTCAGCTAAATAAAATCAAAATATATTCTTGGTAAATTGTAAACACAAGAATTCCAGGAGTACTCTAAATATTTATAATCGTTCAGTTTTAAGCTTTTTCCGTGTGTTTCGGATGCTAAAAAGGTTAATCAGGTTTCAAGTAAATTAGTTGAGAAATTAAGAGTTGATTCCTTTGTAACAAAGAGGAAAGTCCTTAAGCATAGATATAGAAAGATAAAAGTGAAGTTCGCTCCTGATGTTTCAAAAGAGTCAAAATACGATTTTGTTTAAGACACCAACTTTGCATGATTGAAATAGTCTGCTACAAAACACAAGCGTTATTGTTGTGAAAATATCAGCGAAAGCTATTGGCAGTATTTTAAAATTGAGTGTTTAGTGTAATGTATCCGAAGTTCCTCAAAGGTTTAGAAACAAATTTTTTAATTAACCCAAAGAATACAAGGTCGAAACAGTTCATGTTTTACAATTGTTTGTTTTTTGATAACTAAGAAAACAGTAAAATAAATTGGGCTGAATATAGTTGTTTTTAATAAGGTTAATTAGGACGTTATTGCATGCGTGCACTTAATGAATTTTATAATTAATAATCGTATTTCAAGTTCCGCAAATAATATTAATAATAATAACTTTTTGTTCCTTCAAAACGAATTAAAGTTGTTTCTTTGCGTCTAAAAATAATTTAGAATGAAAAAGTTTTATTCAGTTTTGTTTGTGATTTTTATTGTGCTTATGTCTTGTGTAAAAGACAAATACAACCTTGATGAGATTAACACTAAAGTTTCCCCTGAAATAGCAGTTCCTTTTTTAAAAGCCTCTATTGTAGCGGAAGATATTCTCTCTGAGGTGGATTCGACGATGCTTAGGGAAGATGAAAATAAATTATTAGAATTTGTTTATTCTGATACAGTATATTCAATGAGCCTATCGGAATTTATGGACGATTTTCCAGATGAAAATGTGTCCTTCGACTTTAAATTAGAGCCCTTGAAAATCACTGACTTCCCTGAAGTTACTACCGAGATTACTTTAAGGTCTGTTACAGACAACGATCCTAGCCTTTCTTTAATAGTTAATACCCTTCTCTTTTCCAATCCAAATGGATTCCCATTAGATCCTGTTTCAAGTATTGAAATAGATACAGTCCCATTACCTATGTCCAATGCTCCTTTTAAATACGCAACGTTTTCCTCTGGGCAATTGAGTGTAGAGTTATCCAATGGATGGGCAATGCCTTTAAATGACGTTGAGCTTGTACTAAAAAATTCAGTAGACGGTTCCGTAGTTGGTACTTTAGAATACGAAGAAATTTTACCAGGTGAATCTCAAACAGACGTAATTGATATGGCAGGTAAAAGTATTACATCGAGCCTTTACGGAGATTTTGTAAATGTTTCCTCGAAAGGAACAGATGGTGATACTGTACAAGTGTCTTTAGATGATGTTATTACTGCCAAAGTAAATGGAGAAAACTTGTTTGTTGTTTCTGGTTCTGCTGAATTTCCTAGTGACTTAGAGGTTGTTAACGATACTATTGATGTAGACTTCGACCTAGATAATGGAATGCTGTTAAATACTTTAGCTCTTAAAAGTGGGGAATTAACCATACAAGTTGAGTATGGGATTCAAGAAAAAGCTGAACTTTTTATAGAATTGCCTTACGCGTCGAACGATGAAGGTATATTTTCAACATCCTTTATTATTGAAGCTAGTAATGGAGTAAATCCTACAATTGTTAGTGAGAACTATAATTTAAAAGATTATCGCTTTGATTTATCCAAAGGAGGTAGCGATACGAATGCACTGGAAACTCGTATTCGAGCTGAAATTTTAAGTTCACCGGGTGTTTTTGTAGAATTTGACACATCTAATTCAGTTTCAGCTACTGTGTCGATGAAGAACATTGAGCCTTTATATATTGATGGATATTTTGGAAATCAATCAATATCAATTAAGCCTGAATCGTTCGATTTTGATTTAGGGGCTTCTGATGTGTTAGGGCAAATGTCTTTTGCCGATCCAGTTGTAACGTTAGGTTTTCATAATACCTTCGGAATTCCTATGCGAATTGATACACTTGATTTAACTATGAAAAACAGCTCAGATTTAGCCAAATTAATTGGTGCTAAAATACCTTTTGATATTAAGGGTGCTGATTTGGCTTCGACAAGTGAATCTGTTCAATATAAAACCAGCGCTTTAACATTAGATAAGACGACTAATATTGCCGATTTAATTAACCTTTGGCCAAATCAAGTTTCCACTGGTATAGCTGCTTCAGTTAATCCAAATGGAACTGATGGAGGCAGTCCAACCAATTTTGCATACCACAATAGTGCTATGGATATTACTCTAGATTTATCAGTGCCAATATATGGTCAAATATCTGAACTTAGTATTAAAGAATATATAGCTATTGATTCATCAATGTCTGATGTTTTTCAAAACGTACAAAGAGCTTCATTGAGATCTTATGTTGATAATGGATTTCCATTAGAGGCTGAAATAAACTTTTACTTAGCAGATGCAGATACTATGATTTTAGATTCTTTAGTAGTACTAGAAGGAAACCAAGTATTGGTTAACGCTGGTACCGTTGATGAAACAGGAAATGTTATTACGCGAGGTAGTAGACAAGCTGATTTGATAGCAGATGAGGAGGATATTGCTCTTTTAAGAGAAGGAGCTTCATTTATTATTATAGAAGCTGTTATGAATACAGCAAACTCAGGAAATGATGTGAAGATTTATTCTAATTATGATATGCTTATCAAAATTGGATTATTGGCAAAGTTAAAAGTTGAATTAAACTCTGATAAAGAGGATTAAGAATAAAAGATGAAAAAGAATATATTTTTATTAGCCTTTGTTGTTATTGCTCAACTAGGTTTTGGACAATACGCAACTCAACAGGCATTATACAACAATTTACCCCAAGCACGATATTATAATGCGGGGATATTTCCTGAATACGCTGGTTATTTTAGTATACCTGTTTTATCAGGTTATGGCACAACAATATCAAATAGTGCCTTTTCATTTAGCGATTTGTTTGTCAATGGGAATTTAGAACTGAATAATTTTGTCCAACACCTTTCCGATAAAAATAATTTAAATTTTGGACTTGCAACAGATATAATTGGTTTTGGATTCAAGGTTAAAAGAAATTATTTTTCGTTAAACATTACTTCTAAATCCGAAATAAACTTAGGATATAACAAAGCACTTTTTGATTTTATTTTAAATGGAAATGCAAATTATATAGGTAAAGATTTGTCGCTAGATGGATTTGCATTTGATGCTTCATCTTATTTAGAAACGGGAATAGGATATGCAAGAGACGTAAATGAGAAGTTAAATATAGGTGGTCGTGCTAAGGTATTAATAGGAGTTGTGAACATCAATGGTGATTTTAACGGAATCAAATTACATACGGATGAGAATGATTATTCTTTGACAGCTACTTCTGACTTTAGTGTTAAGACATACGGTACTTTTTTAGTCAATGATAGTATTAATAGCGCATGGGGAGAACCATCTGTTTTTAATCCCTCTAATATGGGGTTTGGGTTAGATTTAGGAGCTACGTATCAATATTCAGATGAATTGACTCTTTATGGAAGTATTGTTGACTTAGGCTTCATCAATTGGAAAGACAATGGAGAGGTGTTGTACAACGATGGTGCTGAATTTAAATATGACGGATTTGCATATTCTGATTTAGAGGAATCTGATGATGGTGATTTTTTCACTGATTTAGGGGATAGTTTAGCTTCTGTGTTTGAATTAAAAAGAAGCCGTATTTCATATAGAACTCAGTTGAAAACAAAACTTTATCTAGGAGGTAAGTACGAATTAAATAAACTTTTTGATGCTGATTTATTAATACACGGTCGTGTATTTAATAATAAATTTTATCCAATGATAATGGCTGGAGCCGGTTTTCATTTAAATAAATGGTTAACAACTAAAGTGACCTTTGCTGGAGTTAATTCGACTTATGATAACATAGGAGCAGGGCTTATATTACATTTAGGAGCTTTTCAACTTTATGGTATGGTGGATAATGTTTACGGTTTAACACAAGTTGATCATGCAAGATATTTATCAGGAAGTTTTGGAATCAACTTTACCTTTAAAGGGAATAAAAATGAAAAAAAGGTGGGAGAAAGTTTGAAATCTTCTAAAGATAAGAAGACAGACAAGAAGAAAAATTCTTCGAAAAAGGAAGATTCAGAAAGTAAGTCAAAAAATAAAGAAGATAAGTCTAAGGACAAAAAAGTTGAGCCTAAAAAGAAATCATCACCTAAAGAAGTGGAATCTGGAAAGGTTGAAAACAGCAAGGAGGAATCAAAAAAAGATTCAAAGTTAGCTGTTGAGTACAAGAAAAAATCTTCAGAAGTTAAAGATGTGGAGGAAGATAAACTTGAAGTTGCAGCTAAAACGAAAGTTGAGAACAGTACGCTCAAACAGAATGTAGAAGATGCTAAAGTTGAGTTAAGCTCAAAAGTATCGGAAAATAAAGTTGAAAAGGAGAATCACTTAGTTGAAAAAAAGGTCGAAACAATTAAGCCTGATTTTGCAGGTCCTGCTAAAGAGATTTTTTTAACAGACTCACTAGCTCAACCAGTAATTATTGATTCACTTAAAACAACTGCTTTGACCAATACTGATTCATTAGCTAGTCCGGTATTAAACTCAGATTCTAGTTCCTTTTTTCAAAAGGATTCAAATTTAGTAATATTAAAAAACAGGCTAAATATTGATAGCCTTCCTGAAACTCAGATTCCAAATAAAGTTGAAATAAAAGATTCGGTAAAAGTTGTAA
>JGI24539J26755_10000131_pt1 | contig 32499 bp, 29 predicted proteins | sample NorSeaMetagenome_2_FD_26755 | JGI IMG/M metagenome (IMG submission 26755) | reverse complement strand
ATCATAAGATTTTGGAGTAAAGGCTGGATTGAAAAAATATATATTGAGCCTTCATTTCATTTTACTTACTATGGTTTTGAGTGGGTTAAACCTTTAGGAGATAAAATATATATTCTTTTTATACTTTGTGCCATATCTTCTGCTTTAATTGCGATTGGGCTTAAATATAAACTTGCAATAATTACCTTTTTTTTAAGCTTTACATATATTGAACTTTTAGAGAAAACAATATATCTAAATCATTATTATTTCATCTGTGTTCTGAGCTTTCTATTAATTTTTCTTCCTCTAAACTCATCATTTTCAATAGATAATCTTATAAATAATAAAAAATCAAATTCTGTGCCAAGATGGACAATTGATAGTATCAAACTAATGCTTGGTATCGTATATATTTATGCTGGATTGGCTAAGATAAATTCTGATTGGCTTTTGCAAGCACTACCACTAAAAATTTGGCTTCCATCAAAATACGATCTTCCAATAATAGGCGAGACGCTTATGCAAGAGAATTGGGTGCATTTCGCAATGAGTTGGGGAGGAATGCTTTATGATCTACTAATCCCATTTTTATTACTTTACAAAAGAACAAGAACATTTGCATTTCTTTTGGTAGTATTTTTTCATGTTTTTACAAGAGTTCTATTTCCAATTGGTGTATTTCCTTACATTATGATCATCAGTGCTTTAATATTTTTTGATGCAAAATTTCATAAGAAGATTATTAATATTTTAAAAAAAATTATAAATCCAATTAGCAAAAGATTATCACAAATTAATATTCAAAATGTTAAATTTTATAGTAATAAAAAGATTATTTGGGTACTAGCTATTTTCTTTATTCTACAACTAACAATACCTTTAAGACATCTGAGCTATAATGGCAATATTATGTGGCACGAACAGGGCTATAGATTTTCTTGGAGAGTCATGCTTATGGAAAAACTTGGATACACAACATTTAAAATTTTGGATAATGATAAAAATCAGTTCTTCTATGTCCAAAATGAAGAATTCTTGACAAGCTATCAAGAAAAACAGATGAGTTTCCAGCCTGATTTTATTTTAGAATATGCGCATTTTCTTGGCAAACACTTTAAAAGTAAAGGATTTGAAAATATTGAAGTATTTGCAGAAAGCTATGTATCTTTAAATGGTAGAAGAAGTCAAATGTATATTGACCCAGAAATTAATTTACTTAATATTAAAGATTCTTTCAAAAATAAATACTGGATTCTTCCATTAAAATAATGAGATTCTTTAAAAACATACTTTTGATTTCTTTCCTATTAAGCTTTAATTTTTTGAGTGGTCAAAATATTATCTCAGGAAAAATAATCTCTTCAGAGTCTAAACAAGCTATTAAAGGAGTCGAAATATTTGAAAAAAACATTGGTAAAATAGCTCAAACAAATTCTGAAGGATTTTATGAGTTCTCAACTAAAAAAAATAATATAAGCTTAATTTTTTTCGCATATAATTATAATGTCTATGAACAAAAATTGAATTTTAATGGAGATACTATTATTAATAAAGAGCTTTTACCTCTTTCGAAGCAGTTGATGGAAGTAGAAATTACTCAGAGAAAACAAAAAATATTTGAAATTAAAAGACTTAATGATATTGAAGGGACTTCAATATATGCTGGCAAGAAAAATGAAGTAATATTAGTGAACCAATCAATGGCTAATCTTGCCTCTAATAATGCAAGACAAATATATAGCCAAGTATCAGGACTAAATATATATCAAAATGATGATGCAGGGCTACAGCTTAATATTGGAGGTAGAGGGCTCGACCCAAATCGAACAGCTAATTTTAATACTAGACAAAATGGGTATGACATAAGCGCTGATGTTTTGGGATACCCAGAGAGCTATTACGCTCCTGCTTCTGAAGGGTTAGAAGAAATACAAATTATAAGAGGTGCTGCTTCATTGCAATATGGAACTCAATTTGGAGGTCTTGTTAATTTTATAATGAAGAAACCAAACTTGGAAAAAAACACAGAAATAATTAGCCGTAATACAATAGGAAGTAATCAGCTTTATACCAATTACACAAGCCTAAGCGGAAGAGTAAATAAGTTCAGTTATATCTCATTCATAAATTACAAAAGGGGAAATGGATTCAGGCCTAATTCTAAATTTGAATCCTCAAATATATATACTCACATAGGTTATGAACTTAATAGCAAATTAAAATTATCTACAGAAATAACTTTTCTGGATTACTTAGCACAGCAAGCTGGGGGATTATCTGACATGATGTTTAATCAAAACTCCTTACAAAGCAATAGAGAAAGAAATTGGTTTAAGGTTGGATGGCTACTATACAATTTCCAGGTTTTTTATACACCGTCGAAAAACAACTCATTATCACTTAATTTATTTGGCCTAAAAGCAAATAGATATGCTCTTGGATTTAGAACAAACAGAGTTAGTCAGATAGATTCATTTGAGGAAAGAGATTTAATAAAAAGTGATTTTAATAATTTTGGTTTTGAAGCAAAATACCTAAAAAAATATCTTTTAAATAATCATCAATCAGCATTTCTGATTGGAACGAAATTTTATAAAGCAGATAATTATAGCGAGCAGGGGCCCGGATCAGATAGTATTGAGCCAGATTTTAATTTTGATATTTCTAATTATCCAAACTATAATAATCAATCAAATTATAGATATCCAAATCTAAACATTGCATTATTTGGAGAAAATATCTTTAAAATTAATAATAGTCTTTCAATCACGCCAGGCATAAGATTTGAGCACATAAAGACTGAAAGCATAGGGTTTTATAAAAAAATAAATCTAGATGGGGCTGATAATGTTATACTAGATAGCACAATATATAATAACAATAATAATGAGCGTAAATTTGTATTATTTGGAACTGGATTAAGCTATAAAAAAGATGTAGAAATCTACGGAAACATTTCACAAAACTACCGCTCAGTTACTTTTGCAGATATAAGTATAATCAACCCTGCATTTGTAATAAATCCAAATATAAAAGACGAAAAAGGTTTTACAATTGATTTAGGAATAAGAGGAGACTTTAAAAATATCTTTTCATATGATATTAGTGGCTTTAACTTATTTTATAATGACAGAATTGGTTTTGTACAAAAAGAGTTTGAAGATGGAAGTGTTAAAAGTGAAAGGGGTAATGTTGGAGATGCAAAAATATATGGCCTTGAAACTTTAATCGACATAAATATTAACAAATTAATATCTGAAGTTGATAATAATATATTCACATTTTATATAAACACATCATTTATTAACTCGGAATATGTTGATTCTGACAAAAATGGGATCATTGGTAATAGAGTTGAATTTATACCTAAAATAAACTTAAAGTCTGGGATTAGATTAGGGTATAAGAATATTTTAACAAATCTACAGTTTACTTTTTTGTCAGACCAGTTTACAGACGCCTCTAACGCCGTAGAAAGCAACTTAAGTGGAGTTATTGGACAAGTACCGTCCTACAATGTATTAGACCTCTCAGCCTCTTATAAATATAAAAAACTTAAATTTGAATTTGGAATAAATAATATGCTAGACAACAAGTATTTTACACGTAGAGCAACTGGATATCCTGGGCCAGGAATAATCCCCTCCCCAAATAGAAATATTTACACTACAATAGAAATTAGATTATAAATATTGATGCATAATAATATAATATTCTTTGATGGAATGTGTAACATGTGCAATTCATTTGTAAACTTAATTATCGTAATGGATAAGAAGAAAAAGTTTTTATTTTCTCCCATTTCGGGAAAGAAAGGGCAAGAGATAGTTAAATTATATGAGTTAAATAATAAGAAAATTGATTCAATAATTTTATTATCAAATAATGAAATAAAAGTAAAATCAGATGCTGCAATCCAAATAATTACATCTCTAAATATTTTCTTTAAAGTATTTTTTATTTTTAAAATTATACCTAAAATCTTTTTAGATTTTATCTATGATTTTATAGCAAAAAACAGATATCGATATTTTGGCAAAAGAAATTCGTGCTCTATCCCAAAGAAAGAACATCTTTCTAGGTTTATAGAATAAGCTTAAATTTACATTTTAAAAACAAACTATTTGGCTGGTATATATATTCATGTGCCCTTTTGTAAACAAAAATGCAATTATTGTAATTTTCATTTTTCAACTAAACAAGATAATGTTGAAGAGTTAGTTAGTGGAATGATTATAGAATTAGATCAAAGAAAAAGCTATTTAAAGACAAAAAAAATTGATAGTATATATTTTGGTGGCGGAACTCCATCAATAATTGATGTAAAACACATCATTAATATAATAGAAAAAATCTACTCTTTATTCGATGTTAAAAAAACTGCTGAGATAACTATGGAGTTTAATCCTGATGATATTAAAAAAGAAAAATTGAATAAATTAAGGCAAGCAGGAATTAATAGGCTGAGTATTGGAATACAATCTTTTAATAATGAGGACCTAATTTTCATGAACCGAAGTCATAATGCTAAAGAAGCAATTTCTTCTATTAAATTAGCTAAGGAGTGTGGCTTTAATAATATGAGTATTGATTTAATATATGGAGTGCAAAATCAGACAGATAAAACTTGGAAAAAAAATCTAAACCAAATGTTTGAGTTGGAGATAGATCACTTTTCTGCATATGCACTAACCGTTGAGCCAGACACAAAGCTAAATTACCTAATTAAGAAGAAGAGAGTTCAGCCAACTTCTGAATTAAAAGCTGAAAATCATTTTAAAATTCTACAAGAAGAATCTCTAAAAATGGGATATGAGCAATATGAAATATCTAACTTTTGTAGAAAAAATAAATTTGCACAACACAACACATCCTACTGGAAAGACAAAGCATATTTAGGGATTGGACCCTCAGCTCATTCTTATAATGGCGAGAGCAGAAGATGGAATATTTCCAATAATTTGAAATATATAACTTTGATAAATAATAGCGAAAAGTATTTTGATGAAGAAAAATTATCACCAACACAAAAATACAATGAATATACTTTAACCTCTCTAAGGACTATTTGGGGTGTTAGCTTAGATTATTTAGAAAATAATTTTGATCAACACATTGTATCTCACTTTAAAAAAAATGCAAGAAAATGGATAGATAATAAAAATATTATTTTGGAAAAAAACAATGTGAGACTGACTAATAAAGGAATGCTATTTGCTGATGCAATATCATCAGACTTATTTATTATTTAAAATTCTTTTAAAATAATTTTCGTACTTATCCACGACTATATTCCACCTATAGTTTTCCTCAATACTTTCTAAATTTTCTTTAACAAACTTCTCTTTTTGATGGTATATATCGGAATTATTAAAAATTAATTTTAACGAATCAATACTATCGAAATATAAAGCCCCATTTGCAATTACAGATTTATTAAATTTATTATCATGACACAAAATAAAAGATTTTGCAGTCATTGCTTCTAAAAGNGCAGGATTAGTGCCTCCAACAGAATGTCCATGAATATATAGTTTTGAAAAATACCTAAAGGAATCTAGCTCATCCTTATTAAAGATTGCTCCCAAAAAAATGATAGTAGAATTCTTATATTTTTTAATTAGAAAATTTCCATATGTTGTATTAACATTTCCAATAATATAATAAGGGCTTTGAAGATCTGAAAGTAAATAAGCATCACAAATTAATTCAATATTATTTTCTGGCTCTAACCTTGCTATAGTTAAAAGGTAATCCTCATTTACATTTATATATTTACTGATTAGTGATTTATTTGGAATATTTATTTNTTCAGCTCCATATGCAATGAATTCTGATTCTTTTCCATACTGTTCAAATACATAGTTTTTAATACCAATATTATCAGCAACAATATAGTTGGAAAAATAAACTCCAAAACGTTCAAGTTTTCTAGTTATAAATCTAACGATTGGATTCCATTTTGCTCTTTTCCACTCTAACCCATCTAAATTAGTAACAATTATGTTTCCCTTTTTTCGACAAAAAATTATTGAAGGAGCTGCAGTTATTANTCCTAGTTCAAGAATAATATCATAACCCTCTTTTATCGCATCCTTAAGACATAGATAGTCAAAAATAAAATTAGATGCAGAAGTTCCTATCTTATTTTGAGGACTGTAAATATGTTTAATACTAACCCCAAGATAATTATTGTTTTTATAAGGATGAAAATCTGGGTTGTATACTGTAACATTATGACCTTTGGCAACTAAACCTGCCGAAAGCATTTCAGCACACTGTTCAAATCCACCATAATTATTTGGTATTCCTCTAGTTCCAAGTATTGCTATTTTCATAAAACTAATACTTCTTCATTTATTGATTCGACCAATTCTTTGTATGAGCTGAGGCCGTTTTTTTTCCATAAGACCTTACTATCTTCTAAAAATAAAATTGTAGGAACAGAAGATGATTGAAATCTTTTTAGCATTTCAGGGTAAATATCTGCATCAATAGAAATTACTTTAAGATTATTAAAATCTGATTTTATTTGATCAATAATAGGTGACATTTTTCGGCAAGGACTGCACCACTTAGTGTAAATGTACATTAAAGTTGTATGATTTTCTATTATGTAATTAAGAGAGTCTAAATTATATATTACAGACTCTTCAGGCTCTTTATTAGTATATTCAGTTATAATAAATTTCTTTTCTTTCTTCCAAGAATCGAATCCACCATCTAAGTTAAATACATTTTTAAATCCATATGAGATAAGCTTCTCTGAAACACTCTTACTTCTTCCACTACTCTTACAATATACATGAATATTTAAATCCTTATTAATAATTTTTATCTTCTCTTCAAATTTTTCGCTATAAAAATCTATAAACGTTGCACCTTCTATGTGACCTTGGCTTATCTCACCAGCTGTCCTAACATCTAATATTAATGAATTTTCAGCATTATATTCTGCTAGAAAATCATTAGCCTCTAAATTAACAAAGGTTAATTTATCTTCATTTTTTTCAGTATTAAAGCAACTACTAAGTAAAAAAAAGAGAAAAATTATATCTAGTGATTTCATGTATTGTATAATAAGGTTAACAAATGTATGTTAATATGTAAAAAATTATAATATTTATTTGATTGTCTTATACATTAGATTTGTGCCATCGTTGAAACTTGTTTTAAGTTGCATTTCTTTCCAGAGATATAATCATGCAACATTTAAAAACCCTCCATATGGAGGGTTTTTAAATTTATATCTTTTATCGTGTCTTTGAAGGTGGTGCGAACTTTACAGCTAACATAAACTCGTGTGAACCATTTGAATAGTCACTAAGATCTGAATTTAGGATATCATATGAATAACCAATCATATATCTATCTTGAATAGAATAACCTACCAAAGCTGCTATATCACCATTAGTTCTATAATCTGTTCCAAACCAAAGTTTATCATCATAAATTGCTTTTAAACCTATGTCCATTTGTGCTGGCATAGGCTCTACAGATTTTAATAAAACTGATGGCTCTATTTTCCAATTTTTATTTAATTCATGAGTATAGGCCCCCAAAACAAATATATGTCTTGAAAGGTTACCAGTTTGATCTGAAGTTAGTTTATCCGCAAAATCATTATCAAGTAAATTAAGATTACTTGTTAAAAGTTGAGGGATAGAAAGTCCAAGATACCATTTATCTGTATAAAGATTAAGACCAAATGTTGCATCTGGTACTGATTGAACAATAATATCTCCTTGCGTTAATGGATCATTAGTATTATTAACATTCCATCCATTTTTATCAATTTTAAATTGTGTGAAAGCCTCCAGAAAGAGCTAAGGCAAGATTTAAATCTTTTTTAATTGTAAAATGATAAGCATAAGAAGCAGAAATTCCTGATCTACTTGTTGGCCCTACCTGATCATTAAACACTACACCTCCTAATCCAACATTTGCGTTCTGTTTTCCATAAATACTTAAAACAGTTGTGCTTGGTGCATCAGCAATACCAGCCCATTGATTTCTTATACTTGTTCTAACTTGATAATAGTCATTCATNCCTGCTGTTGCAGGATTAACTACGTAACTATTCATCATGTATTGTGTTATTTGTGGTAGTTGTTGAGCATGTATTACTACACTAAGAAAACAAGTTAAAGCTAAAAGAGTAATTTTTTTCATCATCATTTTTTTTATCTTAAAATTGTAATTGGGCCAGTTTGTGGTTCGTCACCATTGTTTAAATCAATAACATAGTAATAAGTACCCACAGCAAGCAATTCTCCCTCATATGTTCCATCCCAAGGGATATAATTTGTACCTCCAGAACACTCATGAACTACTTCACCCCATCTGTTGAATACTTTTACCGTTCCATCTGGATAACTATTAATATCTAAAATCTCCCAAGTGTCATTCATTCCATCTCCATTAGGAGTAATTGCATCATATGGCATAACTCCTACAACTATATATATGGAATCAATACCTTGACAACCTGCTGAATCTACATTCAAAGTATACCAAGTTGACACAATGGGATCATCATAAAAACTTTGATTATTGTTAGTTTGATCATCCCATGACCACTCCCATGTATCACAGTTATTATTATTTGAAAATAATTCTACCTCTTGTCCAAGACTGATTGTAGGGTTTGTTCCACTAGCTGAAATATTAGATGAAATCATTGTCTTAACATCATTTACATTAACAATGGCTTCAACTAAATAAGGAATTGCACAGCTAGGATCAGTAATCTCCAAAGTATATGTTGTAGTTATTGCTGGACTCACTTCTCTATCTGACTGAGCAAACCCATCAAGCCAATAATAAATTAGTCCAGGTCTTTCTTCAATATTTATAGTGAGAACTTCACCCAAACAGATTGATTCATTCAAGGTATTTAAGTTTCCTGGTAAGAAGACATTACTTACTCCATTAACAATTGTTGAAGAAGAAACTTGGCAACCATTATTATCTAAAACTTCAACAGTGTATGTGCCTGGTGTTAGTCCATTAATTGATAAAGTATTTTCTCCGTTGTTCCAGCTGTAAGTATAAGGGAGAGTTCCTCCCAAGACTGTTGCACTTGCCTCTCCATCATTTAAAGCACATGTTTCATCAATTGAATCTACATTTATTACAAGTGGATTTGTAGGCTCACTTATATTAATAGATTCACTAAGAATAAAACATCCATTGTTATCAGTAACAGTTACAGAATAAATATTTGGTGATAACCCTGTAGCAGTTTGAGTAGTTTGACCTCCAGGAGTCCATAAGTAGTTATACGTTGGTGGTATTCCAGGGTTTGGCGTTCCTCCAGAAGTATTTACAGTAATCTCTCCATCATTGAAACCGTAACAACTGATATCTTTTTCTTCAACAGTAATAGCTAACTCTGTTGGTTGTTCTAATAATATTTCTGTTGTGTCAAGACAACCATTAATATCTCTAGCAACTACAACATAACTTCCCGAAATTAAATTAGAATTTAAAGAGCTAGGATTCCAATTAGTTGAGTTATTCCAGTAAAACTCATCTCCACCATTTCCACCAGTTACACTAGCATTAAGACTTCCATTATTTCCTGAATTACATAAAACATCTTCTAAAATTGAAGCTGTTACAATTAACTTCTCCGGTTGTGATAATACATAAGAAACTGTATCGTTACAGCCTTGAGAATCGGAAATAATACATGTATAGCTTGTTGTATTTAAGATATTATCTACACACAATCCAATAGCCTGTAAGCTAGTCTGTAAAAGTGTGTCATTCCATTGGTAACTATACTCTGCACTTCCGCTAGAGCTCAGATTAGGTATTCCGCCCGAAACTAATATACCTATCTCTCCATCACAAAAATCAAAACAACTAACTTCATTTGTAATATTCATGTCTACAACAGCACTTAAAGCATTATTATTATTTATTGTAAAGCTAGAGTCTGATATACAATTATTTTCATCAGTTACACTTATCGAATATATTCCAGCAGAAAGATTACTGAGTGAATATGTTGTTTCTCCACTATCCCATAAATAAGAGTAAGTATTGGCTGATCCGACACCTCCATACACTGAATCAATTAATGAAGCATTGTCTAATCCATCACAAGTTATATGGTTAGCTATAAAATTATGCTCAATCGCTGATGGCTCAAGAAATAAAATTGATTCTTGATAAACACACCCATAGCCATCCTGAACAACAAAACTATATTGACCAGCAGTTAAATTTGTTACGTTACTGCTATATGAAGATACTAATGTATCATTATTACTGATACATGATTTTAGATAAGGAGCAATTCCTCCGCTAATAACAAAGTCTGCAAAGCCTGAGCTATCCCCATTACATCTGATTTGGTAATTATTCCAATCAGAAATATTAACGTCAACAAATAACTCACTAGGCTCATTAATAATTACAATATCTTGGCCAACGCAGTTATTTGCATCAAAAACCTCTACTGTTATAACTCCAGCGCTAAATCCATTAAAATATGAGGTGTTACTGTATTGAAAACCACCATTAACAGAATACGTATAAGAACCAGTCCCCCCTGACGCGTTAATAGCATCTATTGAGCCATTAGCATCACCAAAACACTGAATATTACTAAAAATAGTTGTATCAATGTATAAAGAGTCTGGCTGTGTAAGATTAATTGTATCTCTATCAAAACAACCTTTATTATCTTCTACGTATATTATATAAGTCTGAGGAGAAAGACTAACAAAGCTATTTAAAGATTGCAAATTAAAGCCATTAGTATTAGAGTACAGGTATGGATAGTTTCCTCCTGATGCAATGATTTCTAATGAACCATTGTTTGCTCCATAACAACTTACATCATTAATATTTAAAGAGTCAATTGAAATATCAAATAATGGAGATAAAATTTCTACACTGTCAATTACTTGGCAAAGGTTAGCATCCGTAATTACAAGATGATGAAATCCGGAGGATAAATTATTTGCACTAGTTAAAGTACTTCCATTATCCCAAAGATATGAGTATGGGGCAAGACCACCACTAACAAAAACAGTTGCTGATCCATTAGACCCATTTAAACATGAAACAGAATCTCTAGAATAAGACGCAATAATTTGTAATGGCTCATCTACAATAATATTGGAAGTATCTGAACAACCATTAGAATCTGAAACAATTACACTATAATTTCCAGCACTAACTGTTGTCTCTGTTTGATCAATACCTCCAAATGACCAATCATAAGAATAATTTAATGCACCTCCTCCAACAGCTACTGAAACAGACCCATCGTTAGATCCAAAGCAGCTAACATCTGTGGAGCTAATTGAAGTAATAATTAGACTATCAGGCTGAGATATTGATACGAATCCTGATGTATCAGCGCAGCCGGCACTATCAGTTATAATTACATTGTATGTTCCAACAGATAATCCTACAGCTGTTGATGTTGTTTGATTGTTTATATCATTCCAACTATAAGTAATATTTGGATTTCCTCCAGAATGTACTACTGTTAACTCTCCGTCAATATTTCCATTACAACTGATGTTCTGAACATCAATATTTAAAATTTCAAGAAGTTCAGGCTCATAAACAAAAATTGAGTCATTATCGATACATCCAATAGAATCAACGACAGTTATATAGTAAAAAGCTTCACCACTTGGCCCAAAAGGAGTGCCAGAAGGAACGAATGAATTTCCACCATCTGCACTAAAATTGTAAGGGGGTGTACCAAAGTCTGCAGAAGTAAACATCATACCATCGTTAGCTCCAAAACAACTTACGTTTTGAACAATTACATTTAATTCTGGGTTAGATCCAGCTAAGATTTCAGCAGTATCTGTTAAAACACAACCTTCATCATCTGACACAGCCACTGTATAAACTCCGGGCAATAAAGAAGAAATTATTGAAGAGGTTTCACCATTACTCCAAAGGAATGAATATCCAGGTGTTGCTCCTGATGCTAAAATTTCAATTTCTCCAGAAGCTATAGCCTGTGAGCCAGCACAATTTGAATTACTTAAAACACTAGTAGATGTAATTAAAGGAGTTGGCTCATTAATTGTAACCAAAATTGATGCTGGATTTGAAGTACAGCCATTATCATCTAAAACTGTAATATAATAATCCCCGGCTGTAAGAGATGAAACGTAAGGATTTGAAGATCCGTTAGACCAAGAAAAAGTATAAGGAGACTGACCGCCATCAACATTATCAACATATGCCGATCCAGTTGTATCACCATAGCAGCCTACATCTGATGAATAAACTGAAAAAGTTAATTCATCTGGCTCAGATATTGAAACCATAACACTGTCGGAACATCCATTACCATCAAATGTGTAAATTGGATATGTACCAGCAAATAATCCAGTAAATACATTGGAAGCTTGAGGAGTAGGAGAAATATTTGGAATATAAAACATGTAAGTGTTAGCTCCTGTTCCACCATTAGCGTTGACAGTAACGCCACTGGATGGATATCCATAACAATCAACTAATAAATCTGAATTTATTGTGTCTAGATTTACACTTACAATTGCACTTTGTGGAACTTCAATACTGTCAGTAACTGTACAGTAAATATCAGTAACTTGAACCGAATAAAAACCTGGATTTAATCCCGTAGCCGTAAATGATGTTTGACCATTAGACCAAAGAACAGAATATCCTGGGTTACCATTAGGAATAACAGTTGCAGAACCATCACCACCATTATTGCAAGGAGGTGTAGTCGTAAATGATAATGTCATATCCTGATCATCTACCATAATATCTTCAGTTCCTAATAAACAACCATTATTATCTGTAACAGTTACAGTATATATACCTGCATCTAAGCCAGTAGCAGTAGAAGTAGTCTGATTATTTATATCGTCCCAAATATAAAAATAAGGTTGAGTACCTCCTTGCGTAATAATAATAGAGGCTTCACCTGTTGAAGTACCACAAAAATTTGCGAAAGAATCAACAGAATATGCAAAATCTAATGGCTCACTAAGACTAACATTTGTAGTAGCTGAGCAGCTATTTTCATCTGAGGCATCTAAAGTATACGTTCCATATGATATATCTCCACAAAGACCATTAAAAACAGATGAGGTTTGTGTTAAAAAACCTGTTAAATCATAACTTATTATTCCTACTCCATTTCCTGCAACAGCAATAATACCTCCATCACAGCTTTCAAAGCAAGAGATACTACTTGTTTCTACAGAAGATAATGTAAAGGGCAATGGAGCATCTAATGTAACTAAGCTAGTAGCAGTACATCCTGCAGCATCAATTACAACCACATTATAACTTCCTTCACTTAATCCAGAAAAAATTGTATTAGAGCTGTAATTTTGACCACCATCAATTGAGTATGCGTAGTTAGGGGTTCCTCCTAATATTGAGAAAAGAATTATTTCTCCATCATTATTTCCGTTACAGCTAATTTCATATCCATTAAAGTCAGAAGTACTATTTCCAAAAGTTATAGAAGCTGGTTCTGTAACATTAATATTTTGAGAATAAGAACAATTATTTACATCGTTAACCTCCACATCATAGCTAGCATCACCACAAAGAGAGGAGAAGATTGAACTATTTTGAAAATTTACACCTCCATCTATTGAATAAGTATATGGAGCGGTACCAGTTTGGATATTATCAACAGAAAAAATTATTTCTGCATCACAAACACCAAAGCATGAAACTGGTTGAGTAAGAGCTAGAGAGCCTGAAAGAATCACAGGATCAGAGAGGGTAATATTCTCTGAGCTTGAACAGTTATTATCATCTAAATAAGAAATAGTATAAACACCTGAACTTAAGCCAGAAAACATTGGACTAGATGAGTAATTTGATCCGTCAATGGAGTAAGTATATGAAGGAGTTCCTCCAGTTGCAGAAGCTAAAATCTCTCCGTCTGAATCACCAAAACATGAAATATCTTGACCATTATAATTTGAATTTATAATAGCAGACATGTTAAGTTGTGATGGGTCAGAAATAAGAAAGTTAGTTGGACTAGTGTTTGTAGAACATCCGTTAGCATCTGAAACTACAACAGAGTAATTTCCTGAACATAAATTTATTAATGTTGTATCACTGCCAGTAAATATTGAGCCATTTAAAGTGTAAGGAAGAGTTCCGCCACTTACTGAAATAATTTCTGAGGCATCACAATCTCCAAAGCACAGGTTAGTCATGAAAGTATTAGTTAATGCACTTAGCTGTGTTTTACCTAAAACTGTAAAGTTAGCTGAATCAAGAACTGATGCCGTATCGGCCATGGCACTTGCAAAATCTGAAGTTGTAAAAAATAATTGTGAAAGACCTGAGCCTGGAGGGCCAGGATAATTTGTAATAAATTGAATTGAATCCACCATTAGCATAACATAATCATTTGCTTCAAATCCATTAAGAATAACATTTGTTCCTGATGTCTGACTACTTGACAAGTAAGGCAAATAAGCAAATCCAGTAAACTTAAATGCTTTTAATTGAATTACAGTAGGAGGATTAGTTTGAGTAATATATGTTTCAACATCAGCAAAATCACCAGCACAATTAATTGGATTCGTAACAACAACTGAATCTAGGGTAACCTGACCATTTACACTTAAGGAAACAAAACTAAAACATAGAAGTGAAGCTATATAGAATATTTTTTTCATCTTATCTAATAATTAAATGTTTGTTTAAAGAACGGCAAGATACAAAAAATTAAGCTTTTTGAAGCAAATGATATAATTACCTATACAATCTAGTAACATTACGAAATTAAATGGCCTTAAAATAATAGAAAAAAGAAGGAAAAAATTATTTAATTTTTAACAATATTCGTTAAAAGCATTTTGCAGATTTTCTGCTATCATCTGAGCAGGTCTTCCTTCAATATGATGTCTTTCAATAAAATGGACTAATGCACCATTTTTAAATAGAGCAATGCAGGGAGATGATGGAGGATAAGGAAGCATATACTCACGAGCTTTAGCAGTTGCTCCAATATCTTGTCCAGCAAAAACTGTAGCAAAAACTGAAGGTTTTTTATCAAAAGTTGTAGTCATTTTTACAGCTGGCCTTGCGTTACCCGCAGCACAACCACATACTGAGTTAACCATTAAAAGAACTGTGCCTTCTTTCTTTTCTAAAACTTGCTCTACATCTTCTAAACTTTTCATCTCAACAAAACCAACATTAGTTAAGTCTTCTCTCATGGGGGTACAGATCTCTTCAGGATACATATTTATTTTTTTTACAAATTTAATTTTATTTTCTTTTATCTTTAAAAAAATCACTGAGTAATTTAACACACTCATTTTCAAGACAACCAAATATAACACTAGTTTTAGGGTGAAGAATTTTTTTTCCTATCGCACTAAAACCATTTTTTTTATCTACAGCACCAATAACAATTCTTTTTATTCTAGTCAGAAAAGATGCTCCAGCACACATACTACAGGGCTCTAATGTGACATATAAAGTGCACTCATTTAAAAACTTCCCACCTAAATAGTCCGATGCGGATGTAAATGCCTGCATCTCTGCGTGTGCAGTAACATCATTTAAATGTTCAACATAATTATATCCTCTTGCTATAATCTGATTATCACAAACAATTACAGCGCCAACTGGAACCTCATCAAGATCAAGTGCTTTTTTTGCCTCTTCAATTGCTTGATTCATAAAATATTCATCAGATTTTAAATTTATTTCCATGTAACAAATATAGATGATATTATAAGTCATTTTTGTAGTTTTGCATTAAAATAAATTAGTAAAATGCTTAGAACTCATAATCTTGGAGAATTAAATCTTGAAAACATCAATGAGAATGTTACTCTATCAGGCTGGGTACAAAAATCCAGAGACTTGGGTGGAATGACTTTTATAGATCTAAGAGATAGATATGGGATAACACAACTTGTATTTAATTTAGAGACAAATTCAGACTTGTGCCTTCAAGCAAGAAAATTAGGTAGAGAATTTGTTATTCAAGTTAGTGGGAGAGTTATTGAGAGATCATCAAAAAATAAAAATATCTTAACTGGAGAAATTGAAATTGAAGTAAATAAGTTAATCATTTTGAACCCCTCTAAAACTCCTCCATTCACAATAGAAACAAATTCTGATGGAGGTGATGAATTAAAAATGAAGTATCGATACCTTGATATTAGAAGAGAGCCAATTAAAGAAAACCTAATTCTAAGACATAAAGTTTCAGCCTGTACAAGAGAATATTTAAATCAAGAAGGATTTATAGAAGTTGAAACTCCTTACCTTATAAAATCTACCCCGGAGGGGGCTAGAGATTTTATTGTTCCAAGCAGAATGAACTCTCAACAGTTTTATGCACTACCTCAATCACCACAAACATTTAAACAACTTTTAATGGTAGCTGGCATGGACAAGTATTACCAGATTGTTAAATGCTTTAGAGATGAAGATCTTCGTTCAGACAGACAGCCTGAATTTACTCAAATTGACTGCGAGATGTCTTTTATAGAGCAGGAAGATATTCTAAATACGTTTGAAGGGCTGACTCGACATATTTTAAAAAAGATTAAAGATGTTAATATAGATAAATTTCCTCGTATGACTTATGACACAGCAATGGAATTATACGGATCCGACAAACCTGACATTAGATTTGAAATGAAATTTGTTGACCTAACTAATGATTGCAAGGGAAATGATTTTATAGTTTTTGATAAAGCTGAATTTATTGTTGGAATAAATGTAAAAGAAGGATCTAAATTTTCTAGAAAAGAAATTGATAAATTAGTAGATTATGTAAAGAGTCCTCAAGTTGGTTCTTCCGGGCTAATTTACTGTAAGTTTAATGATGATGGGACTTCAAAGTCTTCAGTAGATAAATTTTTTGATGAAAAAAGTCGAAAAAAATGGGCTGAGCAAGCTTTATGTGAAAAAGGTGATCTACTTCTAATTATGTCTGGTGAAAAAGAAAAAACAAGAAAAGCAATGTCGGCACTTAGACTACATATGGCCGAATTATTAAATCTTAGAAATCCGGAAGAATTTGCTCCACTTTGGGTTATAGATTTTCCACTTTTAGAATGGAATGAAGAAGCAAATAGGTACAATGCCATGCACCATCCGTTTACATCACCCAAAAAAGAAGATATAACAAAACTTGAAAATGATCCTGCAGCTGTAAGAGCTAATGCGTATGATCTAGTTTTAAACGGTAATGAAATAGGTGGTGGATCTATAAGAATTCATGATAAAAAATTACAAAAATTAATGCTCAAACATCTAGGATTTACAGATGAACAAGCTCAAAATCAGTTTGGATTCTTAACAGAAGCTTTTGAATATGGAGCTCCACCTCATGGAGGTGTTGCATTTGGCTTTGACAGATTATGTGCCATATTAGGTGGTAGTGAAAGCATTAGAGATTTTATAGCGTTCCCAAAGAACAACTCTGGAAGAGATATTATGATTGATTCTCCTTCCTCAATAGATCGTGCACAACTTGATGAGTTAAATATTAAGTTAAAATAATGGAAAGTAAAAACAAATACAGCATATGGATTAAAATTGTTTCAGTTGCAATTCCTGTAGTTGTTGCTATCTTATTTGGAGTAAGAGTAGATTATGAATTACCTATTTTTCTACCACCGATTTATTCTTCACTAAATGCCATTACTGCTGTCCTACTAGTTCTTGCTCTAATAGCAATTAAATCTAAAAAAATTAAACTACACCAAAGATTAATGCAAACATGTATTGCTCTTTCGCTAGCTTTTCTTCTTATGTATATCGCTTATCATATGACATCGAACTCAACAATTTTCGGAGATATAAATAGAGATGGAATTAGAGATTTCCAAGAAAATATAGAAATTGGAAATTCACTGTATATCTATCTTTTTATTTTATTATCTCATATATTATTATCTATTGCACTTATCCCGCTTGTTTTAATAAGCTATGTTAGAGCATTCCAAGAAGAATTTGCTGCTCATAAAAAGATATCCAAAATTACGTTTCCAATTTGGCTGTATGTTGCTGTAACTGGAGTTGTTGTTTATTTAATGATCTCCCCTTATTACATATATTAAAATTTAGTACTGTGAAGAAAGAAGACATATCAGTTATAATATGGCTAATATCAGGATGTTTGCTGATTTTCATGATGGTCATTGTTGGTGGAATTACCAGATTAACTGATTCTGGACTATCAATGGTGGACTATAAACTTTTTATTGGAGCAATCCCTCCATTAAATCATGCTGATTGGGTTGAGGCATTCAACCAATACAAGCAATATCCAGAGTATCAAAAACAAAACTTTTTGTTCACATTAAGTGAATTTAAAACAATATTTTTTTGGGAGTATATTCATCGAGTATTAGGACGATTTGTTGGTCTAGTTTTTATTATTCCTTTCATATATTTTTTAATAAAAAAAAGATTAAGTAAAGGCTTAATTATTGAATGTACTATTCTTTTTTTTATGGGAGCTATGCAAGGAGCAATAGGTTGGTGGATGGTTAAAAGTGGACTTGTAAACAATCCTGATGTAAGTCATTTTAGACTTGCAACACATTTGATTACAGCTTTCTTAACATTTTCATATACATTTTGGGTTGCTCTAAAATTAATCTATCCAGATAAAATTCATTTCAAAACTAAACTTTATAAATTATCATCTGTTTTAATGCTTTTCGTTGTAATTCAAATTATATATGGAGCCTTCGTTGCTGGGCTTGATGGGGGGAAAATTTATAATACCTGGCCAAAAATGCATGATAAATGGATAGCAGAATCAGTTTATGCCATGCAACCTTTTTGGAGTAATTTTATAAATGGTATTGCAGGGGTACAATTTGTGCATCGAACATTTGCGTTTGTTGTCTTAGGTCTTATTCTTTATATTTTTTATGAATCAAGAAAACATAATCTTTTAAAGATTGAGAATATTGCGATTAATTTTCTTTCAGTAACTGTTTTCTTTCAAATGGTCCTTGGAATTATTACTTTAGTAATGGGGGTGCCGATATGGCTTGGGGTAATTCACCAAGTAGGAGCATTTGTGCTGCTTGCTAGTACTGTTTTCTCAATATTTATTTTTAAAAAATTTAATTAGCTAACCACTTATCTGCAATATAGATTATTTGCATAATGGGTAAATATACAAATGAAGCAAGCATAAGAGTTTTTGCACTACTGTCTTTAGTATCCCTATATAAAAAATAAGTCTTGAGTGTAAACCAAATCCCTAATAATAGCACTAAACAAAAAGCTATAAAAGATAAATTAAGATTTTTAAAATCTAACAAATAGGGTAAAACTGAAATTAAGGTCATAACACTTGCAGTTATTAATGCAATAAGGGCTGGGTAAGAACCTTTTTCTCCTCCGTACATCATCTTAAATCCTGCACGCTTATACTGCTCGTCTTGGGTCCAAGCTATAGAAATAAAATGTGGAAATTGCCAAAAAAACTGAATAGCAAATAATACCGCAACAGACAATCCAAATTGATCAGTTGCAGCTACCCATCCTAATAAAACAGGTATAGCGCCAGGAATAGCTCCAACGAATATAGAAACGGTTGACATTCTCTTAAGTGGTGTATATGATAATACATAGATCATTAGAGAAAGTAAGCCGAAAACTGATGATTTAGAAAGAAAGCCAAAAAAACTTCCGTGAGGCTTAATTAGACTTAAAAAATAAAAACCCAAAATTCCAATTAGAACAGTAAATATTATGGCGCTAGAGGAACTAATTTTTTTTAACGGCAATGGCCTTTCCTCTGTCCTAATCATTAACTTATCATAATCACTTTCAAGAATTTGGTTAAAACCATTTGCACAACCAGTAATTAAAAATCCACCAGCAATTAGTAATAAAAATTCTTGTAAATTAAAATTTGTAACCCCCAGTAGATATCCTGCAGCTGCAGAAAATACTACTGAAGATGAAAGTCGAAATTTTAAAAGCTGACTATAGTATTTAAGGTTTGAAATCAAAAGAAATTAGCTTGACGTTTGAGTTTTTTTATTTTGAAAAAACCAAAAAACTCCAAATAATAAGATTGAAACATATGGCATAGCCATTAAGTATAATATCCCGTCATTAAGACCTGCCCCTTTTGTATCTCCAGATTCTAAATTTGCTTCTACTACAGATTTACACATAGCGCATTGACTAAAAACATCATTGTTTAAAACAAAAAGGAATAACGTCAATAGCAAAAATCTTTTAAGCATTTTTATTTGTTTTTTTTAGGTCTTTTATATTCAGCCATCAAAACCTTTACATCGTTAATTAAATCTCTAAGCTGAGCCTCATTAGTTCCATCATATACGCCTACAACATTCCCATTTTTATCAATTCCAGACCTTATCCTCCCCTCTTTATCTACAAGAACAAAATACTCTGAGTGAAGGAACCCTCCAGGAGCAAGTGAATCCGCGCTAACATTTACAAAATAGGATTTAGCAACATCATAAATTTCTTCTTTTTTACCAGTTACAAAATCCCAGTTTGATTCATCAATATTTATATTCTTTAGCCTCATTTCATTTATATATTCTTTAAATCTTAGAGGAGAGTCATTAGCAGGATCTACAGTGTGTGATAGAAATTTTATATTTGGATAAACCTTTAATTTATTTTGTACATATGCCATATTTTTAGTCATAACAGGACATATAGAAGGACAATTGGTAAAAAAGAAATCAGCTATGTATATGTTTCCTTTCATTGAATCGTTATTAACCTGTTCTCCAAGCTGATTGATAAAACTAAATTCACTTATCGTGTGGTATTCACCAGTATCTAAATCTCTTTCCCCTACAATATCCAGTTTAATAAAATTATTAAATCCTTTTGTGACATATGAATAAATAATAGGTGGAACAACTAGTAAAAGAATTAAAACAATTATTGTCGAGAAACTTTTAATATTAAATTTCATTTTAAAGCATTAAATAAGCATGTGCACCCTCACTTAAAATAATGAAGAGCAAATAAGGAACAAGTACAAATGCTGGAAGTAAAATAGTCCATTTAAAAGAACTTTTTTCAAAGCCCAAATGCATAAAAACTAAAACAATATATCCTGCCTTTATTAAAGTAAGGACTATAAAAACATGGTTCAAAAGTTTTGTGCCTAAAAATATAGTCTCAACCAAAAACTCAGGCTTATACATTCCAAGCCCAACCTCAAAAGCTGTTAAACCTAATAGAATCCAGAAAACCTTCCAAATCCACCAATTACTTCCGTTTTGTTCATCTGACATAATTATTAATTTAAATTAAACTAAATAAAAGAATGTAAATACAAATACCCATACTAAATCAACAAAATGCCAATATAATCCGATCTTTTCTACCATCTCATAATGACCTCTTCTTTCGTAAGTTCCTTTAATAGTATTTATTAAAAGAATTATTAACAGCACAACACCACTAAAAACGTGAAAACCATGAAAGCCTGTAATAAAGAAAAAATAATCAGCAAATAATACATGACCATATTCATTATCTTTAAGATTTGCTCCAAGAAGGACTTGATTAGCATTAGTATTTAAATATTCAATTGACTCTTCATGATTTAAAAAAGTTCGATTTGCTAGTCGAATGTATAGATCAGAGTTTAAACTAAATTTTTCTTGAAAATTATTTAATTCAAAATGATGATGCTGACCATCGTGTGAATCAGCTCCCATGATATCATATATAGAATATCTATGGCTATCATTGTATACATGCACAACCTCAGTATTTTTTAGTTGTATTGCCCCTGAATCACCGTGAATGAAGTGTCCCCACTCCCATGCTTGAGAAGCTAAAAACATGAACCCCCCAATAATTGTTAAAGAAAGCCACATTATTACCTTGTTCTTTTCTTTTTTATGGCCATAATTTACTGCCAATACCATCGTTACAGAACTCATTATCAGAATGAATGTCATTAAAGCTACAAATAATAAGGGATGCTCTCCATGTAAAAAAGGAAAGTGTGTAAATACATCTTCTGGTACTGGCCAAATATCCTCATATTTAAATCTACTAAAGCCATAAGCCGCTAGAAAAGCAGAAAAAGTTAATGTATCTGTGATAAGAAAAAACCACATCATCATTTTACCATAGCTAGCTTTATATGGAACATCTCCTCCTTCCCAAGCAGGAGCCTTCATGTCATTTTGTATTAAAGTATCTGCCATAATTTTTTTAATCTAAGTAAATATTTCTTTTAATTTTTAATAACATTTTATAAGAACTTTAAAAATATGAATAGGTAAAGCCATAAAACTGTTAAAAAATGCCAATACATCATAGTAAGATCAAGTCCTAAACAATTATCAGCAGAATATAAATTTAATTTTGACTTTACAGAAGCAAAAACTAATGCTACTACTCCTCCTGCTAAATGCACTAAATGAGAAAGAGTTAAGACATACAAAAAGGAACCCGCAACATTACTTCCTACTCCAGTCAAATAGATTCCTTGATTGGTTAATTGACCCCACCCTTCAAACTGTAAGTATGAGAATATTATTCCAAGCAATAATGTAGTGAAAAGTAAATTAAAAACTGATTTTCCTTTTTTTAATCTACCTCTAACAAAAAAAAGTAATACACTACTTAATATTATTACGAATGTACTTGCAATAAACCAATCAGGCAGTATAAATTCTGTCCAATTCCCCTCTGCTTTTCTAACAATGAAAGCTGATGTAAGTCCAGCAAAAAACATTGAGATTGATACTATCCCAACCCATAATAATTGTTTTAACGCTTTATCTTTAATTGATTTTTTCATCTTTAATGTTCTTCTTCTCCTTCTTTTAATGGAACATTTTGCATTACAAAGTCTTCATCCATTCCTGGCTTGGAGTAATCATACGCCCATCTTGTTACAACAGGTAATTCTCCTGGCCAATTTCCATGAATTCGTTCGACAGGAGTTGTCCATTCTAAAGTATTTGACTTCCACGGATTTGCTGTTGTCTTAGTTCCTTTAAAGATGCTATAAATAAAATTAAAAATAAAGATTGCCTGTACAATAGCTCCGGCTAAAGCAAAAAACGTAATGATTTCATTAATATCTGCAAGACCATCAAACATTGGAAAAGAACTATTAGTATAGTATCTTCTTGGAAGTCCGGCAAGACCTAAAAAATGCATTGGAAAAAATACACCATAAGCACAAATAAATGTACCCCAAAAATGAACATACCCAAGAGTCTTATTCATCATCTTTCCATACATCTTAGGAAACCAGTGATATACTCCAGCAAACATTCCATAAATTGCTGATAGCCCCATAACAATATGAAAATGTCCAACAACGAAATAGGTGTCATGAACATTAATATCTAAAGCACTATCCCCAAGGATTAACCCAGTTAAACCTCCAGTAATAAAAGCTGATACAGTTCCTATAGCAAATAGCATAGCAGGAGTAAATCTAATGTTGGCTCTCCAAAGTGTAGCTAGGTAATTAAACACCTTTACAGCTGAAGGAATAGCTATTAATAATGTTGTAAAAGTAAAAACTGATCCAAGAAAAGGATTCATACCAGTCATAAACATGTGGTGTCCCCAAACAATAAAAGAAAGAAATGCAATTAACAATAAAGCCCCAACCATTGCCTTGTATCCAAAAATAGGTTTTCTAGAGTTGACAGCAATCACTTCAGATACAATCCCAAGAGCTGGAAGTAAAATAATATAAACTTCAGGATGACCTAAAAACCAGAAGAGATGCTCAAATAGTATTGGGCTTCCACCAACATTGTGAAGAGCTTCCCCATTTATAATAATATCTGAGAGATAAAAACTAGTTCCAAAAGATCTGTCGAAAAGTAATAAAAGGCCACACGAAAGTAATACAGGAAAGGAAAGTACTCCAAGAATTGCTGTAATTAAAAGTGCCCAAATTGTTAAGGGCAGCCTTTGCATTGACATACCTTTTGTTCTAAGATTAAGAATTGTAACAATATAATTTAAGCCACCAAGAAGGGAGCCAACAACAAATAAAGTTATACTATATAGCCAAAGAGTCATTCCAGTGCCAGAGCCTGGTATTGCCTGGGGGAGAGCGCTTAATGGCGGGTATATCGTCCATCCTCCAGATGCGGGTCCCGATTCAACAAAAAGTGAAGACAAAAGAACCACTGTTGCTATAAAGAAAAACCAATATGATAGCATATTTATAAAACCAGAAGCCATGTCTCTTGCTCCTATTTGAAGTGGAATTAAAAAATTTGCAAATGTTCCAGATAATCCTGCAGTTAAAACCCAAAAAACAAGAATTGTACCATGCATAGTTACCAAAGCTAAATACTTATCAGGATTTAATCCACCATCTTCATTTAACCAACCTCCTGGCAGTAATTCATATAATACAGAATACTCTCCAGGATTGGCAAGCTGAACTCTAAAAATTGCAGACATCAACATACCAATAATCGCCATAAACATTCCAGTTAGTAAAAACTGTTTTGCGATCATTTTGTGATCAGTTGAAAAAATATATTTTGTTATAAAAGTTTCTTTATGGTGGTGATCAGACATTATTTTTTATTTTAATGTTAGTGTAGTTTCCAATGACTTCTGAGAGGCAATCCATTTATTATAATCTTCTTCACTTTCAACAATAAACTTCATTTGCATATTAAAATGAGCCGCTCCACATATTTTGTTACAAAGTAAGACATATTCAAAATCTTCTCCTTCTTGCGACTTCATCTCTTCCGTTGTTTTTGTAGGAGTAAAACCAAACTGAGTCGATAAGCCGGGAACACAATTCATCTGAACTCTAAAATGAGGTAAAAAAGCAGAATGAATAACGTCTCGAGATCTAAACTTAAGTAGTACAGGCTTATTAACAGGAAGGTGCACCTCTCTTGTAACAATATCATCGATGATTGCTCGTCCAGCATGTCAACTCCTAATGTATTTTTACCTTTAACTAAAAGATAGCTTGATTGACCCAAAACATTATCATCACCAGCATATCTTGCTGTCCAATCAAACTGTTTTGAATATACCTCAATAATTGAAGCTTGAGAAAGGTCTGGGTTCATTGCTCTGTCCCATGTTCTTAAGCCAAAAATAATTAATGCTGTAAGAATAATAGTAGGAACAACAGTCCAAACAACCTCTAATTTATTATTATGTGAGAAAAAATAAGCTGTATTTCCTTTCTTTCCNCTGTATTTATATGCAAAAAAGAAAAGCATTGGNGTAAGAGCAAAAAATACTATTAAGATAAGAGTCATAGATACCTTCATCAGAGANTCAATCTCAGCTCCGTGCAAAGAACTTGCGGGAGGTAATAAAAGGTGATCCCATGTTACCATCTGCCAGACTACAAACCCCAAAAAAAGCGGGATAGTTAGCAAAAAGAAAATTCCATTTTTATTATTATCATCATCTGTTACCGCATTCGTATCTTCATTTGTAATTTCAGATAAGAGTTCATTAACTCGAACAAGCTGAACAAGCGCGGCTATAGTTAAGATAACAACGAGGGCAATTAATAAGTTTGTCATTTTTTAATTTTTACGAAAGCAAAAATACATATTTACACATTTATTTAAGCAATGATTTTTTTAATATTTAGTTTTACTTTTTTGTGACTATGAAATATATTTTTATTAGTCTTTCCTTTTCTTAATTCCTTTCTTTTTGTATCAGATAATTGTGAGGTCTCAATGCACTCAATAGAACAGCAGCTTTTATATTTTATTTTGCATTCCAAGCATTGGAGGAAAAGCAAATTACAGTTAACATTTTTACAGTTAATATGATTATCACACTTTTTGCCACATTGGTGACAATTACTAATCACGTCATCAGTTATTCTTTCAGATAATCTTGCGTCAAAAACAAAGTTTTTGCCAATAAATTTATTTTCAATTGAAGGATTTGCTTTAACTTGCCTTACATAATCAATTATTCCACCGTGTAATTGATTTACATCCTTAAATCCGTAATTCTTTAAATATGCAGATGCTTTTTCACAACGAATACCCCCAGTACAGTAAAGAAGGAGTTTCTCACTCTCTTTTCCTTTTAAAATTTCTTTTACAGCTGGNAGCTCCTGCTTAAAAGTTTCAACTTCAGGGCATANAGCNCCTTTGAATTTNCCAATCTCACTCTCATAATGATTTCTCATGTCAATTACAGTAGCTCCATTATTAATAGCTCTATTCCATTCTAAAGCAGNCATATGATTACCGACATTAGNAACATCATATTCATTTGCACTAAGACCATCAGCAACAATTTTTTTTCTAATCTTTATTGTTAACTTATAAAATGACTTCCCATTATCTTCAACAGCAATTTTAAATGGGATATTTTTTAAATAAACTTCACTACTAAGAGATGCGATGAAATTATTTAAATTGTCTTCAGGAATACTTATCTGAGCATTAATGCCTTCATTAGCTAAATAGATACGTCCAAAAATATTTAATGAAAACCACTTGTTATACAGTTCATTTCTGAAAAAATTTATATCTGTTATATGAACATATTTATAAAAAGAAACAGTGATTCTTTTAAAACTTTCTTTTTCTAATCTAGCAATCGCTTCTTCTTTACTTAGCTTATTAGATAAATTATTCTTACCTCCGTTTGGATCCATTTGTAACACCAATTTTGTAGACTTCAAAGATACAAAACATTAATATTCTATTGACAATAAAATAATGACAAAGAATTTAGTCTTTAGTATTATATTTGTAAAAATAAACACATTGTATGCAAGATAATATTTTAGTTGTAGGGTCTTCTGGTCAAATAGGATCTGAATTAGTTTTAGAACTAAGAAAATCCTATGGTGAAGATCATGTTATTGCTTCAGATATTGTAGAATCATCTGTTGAAGTAATGAATTTCGGTCAATTTGAAATTCTAGATATAACTGATAATGAAAAATTATTACGTATTGTGAAAAAACATAATATTTCTCAGATATATTTGCTTGCTGCTATACTTTCTGCAAATGCTGAAAAAAACATAAATCATGCATGGGATTTAAATATGAGATCATTGTTTAACGTTTTAAATTTAGCCAAAGAAAAAATAATAAAAAAAATATTTTGGCCTTCTTCAATTGCTGTATTTGGCCCTACAACACCCAAACAACTAACTCCTCAATACACTGTTACAGAACCCAATACCGTCTATGGAATAAGTAAACTCGCTGGAGAGAGGTGGTGTGAGTACTATTTTAACAAATTTAATGTTGATGTTAGATCAATTAGATATCCTGGATTAATTGGATGGAAATCAAAACCTGGAGGCGGAACAACAGACTATGCCGTAGAAATATTTCATCAAGCAATCCAAAACAATACTTATACCTCTTTTCTTTCTGAAAAAACAACCCTTCCAATGATGTACATGTCAGATGCAATTAGAGCTACAATAGAAATAATGGAAGCACCATTTGAAAAAATAAAAATTCGTTCCTCATACAATTTGTCAGGGATAAGCTTTAATCCAAGAGAAATTTCTAACGAAATTTCTAATCATATAAAAGATTTTAAAATTAATTACTCTGCAGACTTTAGACAAGAAATTGCAGACTCTTGGCCACAAAGTATTGATGATTCTTTCGCTAAAGAACATTGGGATTGGGAGTCAAAATATAATTTGACTAATATGACAGATGAAATGATTATTAATCTAAAAAATAAATATAAGTTAGCATCGGATGAAAAATAAACTTTACATATACAATACTCTGTCAAGAAAAAAAGAAGAATTTATTTCTTTAATAAAAGACTATGTTGGAATGTATGTTTGTGGTCCAACTGTATATGGAGACCCTCATCTTGGACATGCTAGGCCGGCAATTACATTTGATATTGTATTTAGATACTTACAAAATAATAATTACAAAGTTAGATATGTAAGAAATATCACAGACGCTGGACATCTTGAAAATGACAGCGATGAAGGTGAAGATAAAATTTCAAAAAAAGCAAGACTTGAACAATTAGAACCCATGGAAATTGTCCAACACTACACCATTAGCTATCACAAAGCAATGGAACATTTAAATTGCCTCCCCCCCTCTATAGAGCCAAGAGCAACCGGACATATTATTGAGCAAATTGAGATGATTAAAAAAATAATTAAAAATGGTTATGCTTATGAAGTTAATGGCTCGGTTTATCTAGATGTTAGAAAATATAATGAGGATTATAATTATGGTGTTTTATCAGGAAGAAATTTAGACGACACATTAGAAGGAACCCGCAAGCTTGATGGACAAAATGAAAAAAGAAGTCATGTTGATTTTGCGATTTGGAAAAACGCCCCTAAAGAACATATAATGAAGTGGCCATCTCCTTGGGGAGTGGGGTTTCCTGGCTGGCATATGGAATGTTCAGCTATGAGTGAAAAGTATCTTGGTAAAACTTTTGATATACATGGTGGAGGAAATGATCTTACATTTCCACATCACGAGGCAGAAATAACACAAAGTAATGCTGCACATAATTGTGTTCCNGTAAAATATTGGATGCATAATAACATGATTACAATAGATGGCAAAAAAATGGGAAAGTCTTTAGGCAATTTNATTACGCTAGCAGATTTTTTTAGTGGAAGCCATCCAAAGCTTAAACAAGAATATAGCCCNATGACAATTCGTTTCTTTATCCTTCAGGCTCATTATAGGGGAACACTTGATTTTAGTAACAAAGCACTACAAGCATCTAGCAAGGGGCTTNATAAATTAATGGGTGCATGTGAAACAATATTAAATATAAGCTCATCAGAANAGAATGATTTTAATATTCAAGAACTTTCGGACAAATGTTATAATTCGATGAATGATGATTTTAATACCCCAATACTAATTTCACATCTGTTCGAAGGTGTAAAAATCATTAATTCGGTAAATGATGGCACAGCTCAAATTGATAAAGAAAGCTTAATGCTATTAAAACAACTATTTCAATTTTTTGTTTTTGATATTTTAGGTCTAAAATCTAACAAAGAAACAGGAGATAAAAATACAACTAATGAAATCATGGAGTTAATTTTAAAACTCAGAAAAAAAGCAAAAGATTCTAAAGATTTTGCAACGGCAGATCTGATTAGAAATGATTTAAATGAAGTGGGTATAGAAATTAAAGATGGCAGAGAGGGAAGTAGTTGGCAGGCTAAGTCAAAGTAGATTGCAATTCATGAGATATATATATTTTTTTTGTGCTTTTATAATTTTATCATGTTCAGAAAAAAAAGATAAAAAATTTATACTTCAAACTGAAAAAAATATACCCAAGTTTAACTCTGATAGCGCTTATTTATTTGTTCAAAAACAAGTTAATTTTGGACCTAGGGTTATAAGTAGTAAGGCTTGGGAGAGCTGTTCTGAATTTCTTGAGAAAAAACTCAAATCATATAATGCTGATGTGATAATTCAAAAAACTCAAATCACAACATATGATCAAAGAAAGCATGAACTAAATAATATTATCGCAAGCTATTTGCCCAATCTAAATAATCGAATTGCACTTTTTGCACATTGGGACTCCAGGCATATTGCTGATCATGATACTGTAAATCAAGGGGCTCCAATATTAGGCGCAAATGACGGTGGAAGCGGAGTGGCAGTTTTGCTAGAAATAGCAAGAAATTTAAACATCCAAAAACCAAATATTGGGGTTGATATAATCTTATTTGATGCTGAAGATTATGGTCAGCCAGAAAACTCAATATATCCTATTATGAGTAATTCATGGTGTCTTGGCTCTCAATATTGGTCTAAAAACCCACACAAGAAAAATTATTTTGCTAAATATGGAATATTACTAGATATGGTAGGAGCTAAAGGAGCAACATTTAGGTATGAAGGAATCTCAAATTACTATGCTCCAAATATTTTAGAAAAGGTATGGGCAAAGGCCCATGAAATAGGTTACTCTAATTATTTTTTATACCAAAAGAGTGCAGAAATAATGGATGACCACTATTATGTAAATTCAATAGCAAATATTCCGACAATTGATATAATTGAATTTGATCCATTTACAGAAACAAATTTTAACAAACATTGGCATACTCATCAAGATAATATGCAAAATATTAGCAAAGAAACTTTAAAAGCAGTGGGCGAAACAGTTATGCATGTTATTTACAGCGAATAATACTACTGCTCATCACATCCCTGAATATATAGTATTTCAAAATCATTTATGATCAAAGAGTCATCAGAAATGTTACCGAACATTAGAACTTCCATTGGATAAAACTCCATTTCAGCTATTGATAAATACAAATCTATTATTTCAGTTGAGTCTTCATTAGGAAAACTCAAAAAATATTCATTAAGACTAGTTTCATCTTTAAATAAATGAAGACCTTCACCAAAAATCCACCATCCTTTGTATTTAATAAATAAAAGATCTTCAGATTTATTTTCATTATTTTGAATACACGCATTCAGTAGAAAAATAATCAAAAAAGATATATAAAATTTATTCATATCTTATTTATAAAAGTTCATTTCATCAATATAAGACCATGCTTTTTCTGGAATTAAAAATGATACTGCTTTTTTATTTTTTATGGACTTTCTAATAAAGCTTGATGAAACATCAATAATTGGAGCGTCTTTTAAAAAAGTAACATTTTTATAGATAGGCGTGTAAGTAATATTGGGTCGAGGATAAACAATAATTTGATGATGATTTATAATTTGCAAGTAATTTTTCCATCTATGTATTGAATTAATATTATCAGCACCCATTATTAATGAAAATTGATTCTCAAAAAAATTTTCTTTAAGATAAGCTAAAGTATCGATAGTGTATGATGGCTGAGGCAATGAAAACTCAATATCAGACGCTATTAAATTATCAACATCATCTATCTCTGCCCTAATAATTTGTAATCTGTGATACTGGTCCAACAAAGAGGATTTACTTTTTAATGGGTTTTGAGGGGAAACTACAAACCATACCTGTTCTAAGCTAGTGTATTCTGCAATGTATGAAGCAATTGCCTTATGCCCTATGTGAAAAGGATTAAAAGATCCAAAAAACAAACCTATGTTCATATTAAATTATTTAATAAAATTATTTATTAATTCTAACGTTTCTTTGCTTGCTATTTCTAAATCATCATTAATAATTATAAAATCAAACTCATCCTTTAAAGCAATCTCTTGTGATGCCTTCTCTAGTCTTGTAATAACATTTTCTTTAGAATCAGTACCGCGTAATTTCAATCTTTTAGATAAGACATTTAAAGAGGGGGGCATTATAAATATTGCCAAACAGTTGCTCTGCATTTTTTTCTTGATATTAAGCCCTCCAATAACATCTACATCAAAAATAACATGATTTTTATTATTCCAAATTTTTTCTAATTCTGAATTTAAAGTACCGTAATACTGATTCGAGTAAACCTGCTCCCACTCTAAAAAATCTTTATTTTTAATTCTCGACTTAAAGTCACTTAAACTTATAAAGTAATAATCTTTTCCATCTAATTCATTATCTCTCTTTTCTCTGGTACAAGCAGATACAGAAAAACGTAAAGATTTTTCGTTCTCAATTAAAAATCTAACAATTGAAGTTTTTCCCGCTCCTGATGGTGCTGCTATAACAATTGATTTTTTCACCACTACAAAATATTTAATAGTTGCTCTTTAATTTTTTCTAACTCATCTTTCATCTGAACAATAATTTTTTGCATATCAGCATCAGAGGATTTTGATCCTATTGTGTTAATTTCTCTTCCAATTTCTTGTGCTATAAAACCAAGTTTCTTTCCATTTGGAAAATCATTTTTTATTGTTTCAGCAAAATATTCTAAATGAGCCTTTAGGCGAACTTGCTCTTCTGTTATGTCCTGCTTTTCTAGGTAAAAAATTAATTCTTGCTCAAGTCTATTCTCGTCAATTTTTTTACTTCCAACACTGGATATCTTTTCAAATAAATTTTGTTTTACTTTTTTAATTCTAGAGTCTGCAAAAGGCTTTAGCTCTAATAATAATATGCTTATTTTTTTTATCCTTAAGCTAATATCTTCTTCTAATTTAAGACCTTCAATAGTTCTGTACTTTATTAATTCTGTAATAGCATTAAGTATTGAGGTTTCAATTTGCATCCAATCTTCTTTATTTATATTTTCTTCTTAATGTAAACATTAGGCATCTTTAATAAAGATGGAATGATATCAGCATCATTATGAAATTTAGATTTAAGACCTAAGACTTTTTCTATTAAAAGTATTTGATCATGGTATTCTTTAATCGCTTGAATGTTTAGAGTGTTTTGTAAAGTTGATTCAATTTTTTCTTTCCAGACAGACAGCTCTACTTTACCTCTAAAAAGTTTTTGGGACAAAAGATTCCTTAATCCTATTTCCTTATCTCTATAAATAGATGAAATTTTAACACTTGCATCTAGCTGCTTGGAGTTTAGTGACTTTACCTCGATTATAAAATTTGCATTAGGTAAATTTAATTCACATCTTCCATAGCCTGTCATTGATTGAATCATAATA
>JGI24539J26755_10000130_pt1 | contig 32865 bp, 26 predicted proteins | sample NorSeaMetagenome_2_FD_26755 | JGI IMG/M metagenome (IMG submission 26755) | reverse complement strand
ACCTCAGATTCATTAAGTTTTGATTATGTTTTTGGTTCATCTGAGTATTTTGCATTTGAAAATTCAGTCTACAATGATGTATTTGGCTTTTTTCTTTCTGGTCCTGGAATAACAGGTCCATATTCTTCACCTGCTAATCATCCAAATGGTTCTGTTAATTTGGCTATAGTGCCAGGCTCTAATCCACCACTTCCTATAACAATTTCATCAGTTAATAGTGTAACCCCTATAAATGCTCAATATTTTGTAGACAATTCTAATGGATTAGATACAATTGCAAGCGCTGATGGATATACTACAGTTTTAACTGCAGAAGCCTTAGTTCAATGTGGACAGTCTTATCATATTAGAATTGCTATTGCTGATGGCTCTGATTCTGGATTAAGTTCTTTTGTTTGGCTGAAAGCCGGTAGTTTTGCTTCACCTATTTTAGATATTGTCGATGATCTTGGAATCGATTCTACTCTTATGAATATTCCTTGTAACTCATCAGTTACACTTACTGCAAATGGAGGTGTTGGTGCAACTTATCAGTGGTATGATAATTCTGGTTCTGTAATAAGTACCAATTCAAATATTATTGTTTCAGATGGAATATACTGGGTAACAGCAACATCTCTTGGATGTCCTGTATTTTCTGATACTATAACTGTTGTTTCACAGCCCGCTCCAAATTTTGATTTTGGAAATGATCTTACAATACCTTGTAATACAACATATATGCTAAACCCAACAATATTAGGTGGTTCTGGAAATTATTCATACGCTTGGAGTGACTCCCAAAGCTCCTCATCTATTGATGCTGATGAGGGGACGTATTCTTTGATAGTAACAGATAATAATACTGGTTGTTTTGCTAATGACACAATTACTATAGCAGAAAATGCAGTTCCTTTATCTTCAATAAGTGGTGGCGGAAATATATGTGATGATGGAGAAGTTGAAAGTATTGAATTTAATTTTAATGGTTTATTACCTTGGAGTTTAGTTTTTTTTAATGGGCAGGATACACTCTTTGAAAATAATATTCCAACAAATAATTTTAGTTATTTTACTTCTAAAGCTGGAGAATATCAAATTTTAAATGCTTTTGATATTAATTTATGTGAAGCAGATATACCTGAGGTTGTTATTAGTATAAGTGTTTCTGATAACCCTTCTCCAGAAATTATTATTGAAAATTATATTTTATACATAGGTGATACTCTTAGACTAGAACTTTCTGAAATTTATTCATCATATGAATGGTATAACAGTGATGAAGAATTTCTTGGTGATGATTCATTTTTAAACGTGTCAAGTGAGGGAGAATTTTATGTTTATGTTGTTGATGAAAATGGGTGTTCTGCTTTTTCTGATAATACTTCAGTAAACATTGTACCAAGAACTGAGTTATTTGTTCCTTCATCTTTTACTCCAAATTCTGATATGCACAATGAATTATTTATTATTTATGGTGAAAATATTAAATCATTTAATATTACAATTTATACTAAGTGGGGTGAGGTTTTATTTGAATCTAATAATATTAATAAGTGTTGGGATGGATTTTATATGGGTAAAAAAGTAAAACAAGATAAATATTTATATCAAATTGATTTAATAGGAGAAGACAATCTTCCTTTTTCAAAGAGTGGCTTATTAAATGTGATTTACTAGATGAGAAATATTTTATTTATATTTCTTTTTCCTTTTTTTTTATATGGACAAACTACAGATTGGGTAAAATCTTTTGGAGGGATTGAATCAGACAAAGGTATTTCAATTGGTACCGATTCACTAGGCTTCATATATATTAGTGGATACTATAACTCCGCAGCAGATTTTGATCAAATCTCTTTAGTAAATAATCCTAATTCTGGTACTAATAAAGAAAATTTTGTTGCAAAATTAGATTCCAATGGAAATGTATTATGGGTAGTTCCTGGTGGAAATCAGGAATATGGCTGTTGTGATGATAGAGCTTTGGGTATGCATGTAACACCTGGTGGTGATGTATTTATAACTGGAACTTTTTGGAGTTCTTATTATCTTGGAGTTAGAGGAGCTCCAGGAACTATAAATGTTCCTGGAAACCAAAGAAATGATCATGATAACTCATTATTAGCAAAGATTGATAAAGATGGTAATCCTGAGTGGGTAATTGGTTTTGGTGGAGATAATACATCTGGTGGATGTCCTTATCCTATTTATGATGCAGATGATCATTCATATGATGTAAAAGTTGATAATGATGGATTTATTTATGTTACAGGATTTTTCTCTGGATACGATGCTGACTTTGATAGTTTCTCTATTACCAACCCAGATTGGGGTAATGATTGTACTCCTATGGGTTATATTGGTAAATTGGACTCAAACGGTACTTGGTTATGGGTAGATAAATTTGACGGTATTAAAGATGCAAGAGGGTCAAGGGATAATAGAATAGCAATAGATAATTTTTCTAATATATACTGTATTGGAGGTTTTGAGAATACAGCAGATTATGGACCATATTCCCTAACTTCAAATGGTGAATGGGATGCATTTATATTTAAAATGGATAAAGATGGTAATTGGCTATGGGCGGACAAGATTGGAAGTAACAAATCTGATAGAGCTAATAGTATTGCAATAGATATTTGTGACGATATATATATTACAGGAGAATATAGAAATCCTATGGTTTTCTCTGGTGCTAATGCATCAAATGGAAGTGATACTTTAAGTCACAAACAGAAGAGAGACGTTTTTGTTGCAAAAATGAATAATCAAGGTCAGTGGAAATGGGCAAAAAGAGCAAGAAGTTCAGGAACAGATAAATCATATCAAATGTCTGTTGATAATAATAAACAAGTTTTTGTATGTGGTACAACTGGGGGAGCAGCGGGAGATTCTACTAAGTTTTCTGATAATTTAATTGTTCCACCTCAAATTTTAGGAGATACAACTATGTCAACATGGGTAGCTCAACTTGATGGCTCGACAAATACTGGAGATTGGTTATGGGCAAAATTAGCAGGATCAAATACAGATGACGACGACAGAGCTAATGATATTTGTGCTGATGGCTTTGGTAATGTATACGCTGTGGGTTTCTTTGAAGATATTGCTGATTTTGATGGTATAACTCTTGATGCTACAAGTCGTAAGAAAGATATTTTTGTTTGGAAAATGAGTATGACTCCAGGAAGTTTTACATATAACAATTCTTTAGATACAATTTTCTATAGTGAGGTGGTTTATAATCCTTTAGATACTGGAATATTTATTGAGTCATCTTTTACTACTGATGGATGTGATACCTTATTTGTTGATTCAATAATTGAAAGAAAATTAGGTATTAAAATCATTTTTGATATTAATAATATTGGATCTGGAAACGTTATTGTTGATGGTCAAAATGTCACACTGCCTATTGAATTAGAATTTATTGTTGGAGATGTTGTTAATATAAGTGCACAAATTGATCCAAATTGGTTATTCCTTGAATGGCATACAAATAATAATTTAATAGGAACAAATATTCTAACAACTAACTTTTTAGCAAATCAAAATGATTCTTGTGTTCTAAAAACTTATCCTAAACCTCCATTAACTGCTTTTATTTCAGGAAACGATACAATTTGTTCTAACACTACTACTCAAGCTCAAGTAAAAATTTCTTTTACAGATGCTATTGCTCCATATACATTTGTGTATGCGATAGATGGTCAAAATCAAAATCCAATAACAACAAGTAGTAATCCATATATCATATATGCCACTGAGGAAGGAATTTATACTCTTAATTCTTTTAATGATGCTAATGAAATTGGTTGGTCTTCTGGTTCTGCTTTGGTAACATTTGTAGAAGCTCCTAAAGCTTCATTTAGTACAAGTTCTGATACCATGAATATTCTTTATACTAGTATTCAGTTTTTTGATCAATCAACTGGAGATATTGATAATTGGTTCTGGGATTTTGGAGATAATTCATTTCAATATAGTCAGCCAAATCCATCCCATACCTATAAAGATTCTATAGGAATAATTGAGGTTAAGTTAGTTGTGATTGATGAGGTGGGTTGTCGAGACACAACTATTAAACAATTATGGATTGAAAATGAATTTTGGATATATATTCCAAATAGTTTTACTCCAGATGATAATGGAATCAATGACTATTTCTGCTTATCATATAATGGAATTCTAATTGAAACTTTTTACTTTAATATCTATGATAGATATTCAAACCTTGTATACTCAACCAACAATATAAATGATTTAAAATGCTTAACTAATAATGGCTGGGATGGACTAAATTTTAAATCAGGTAATAAATCCCCTATGGGAACTTATGTCTATGAGATTTACTTTCAAGATTTTGAAGGTTGGAAACATAAGGAGGCTGGTCATCTTCAATTGATACGTTAATTGCAATAAATTATGCGTTTAATATTATTGTCTTTTTTTCTTATTCTTTGTTCTTGTTCTTCTGAAAAAGTAAACAGAGTTTTAGTTACAAATACTGGAGAGACCCAGGGTACATTTTATCATATAAAGTATTTAACAAAAGATGGTGTAAGCCTACAAAAAGAAATTGAAGATGTTTTTTCTTCTGTTGATTCTAGTTTATCAACATATGTTCCTTATTCAGTAATTTCTAAGATAAATTATCGTCAAGATAATGCTGTTGACTCACTATTTAAAATCGTTTTTGATTGTGCTCAGCTAGTTCACAATCAAACTGAAGGAGCTTTTGATTGTTCTGTAGCTCCACTTGTAAACGCATGGGGTTTTGGATTTGAAAAGAAACAAGATTTAGACTCTATAAAGATCAATAAGATACTTAAAAATATAGGTTTTGATAAGATTTCTATTAAAAAAGATGCTTTAAATATGCCTCAAAATATGATGATTGATTTTAACGCTTTAGCCCAAGGGTTTACTGTTGATCTTATTGCTAAATTTTTAGATGAAAATAATGTGTCAGATTATTTGATTGAAATAGGAGGGGAATTGATATCCAAAGGTCGTAATGCTAGCGATGAAATTTGGCGTGTAGGAGTAGATAAGCCAGTTGATAAAATGGATTTAAATGATCGTTTTCAATTTATTATGAAATTAGATAATAAGGCAATAGCAACTTCAGGAAATTATAGAAAATATTTTGAAGAAGATGGTAAGAAGTACTCTCATACNATAAGTCCTTTTAATGGATACCCTGTAAGGAATAATTTTTTGTCTGTTAGTGTTATACACGATGATTGTATGCTTGCAGATGCATATGCCACAGCATTTATGGTAATGGGTAAAACAAAAACATTAAATTTCTTAGAGAGTTTCCCAGATGTTGAAGCTTATATTGTTTATGCAGATAAAAATGGAAATTTTAAGACTTATATTTCTAAGGAAATGGAAAATAGAATTGTTAATTATTAGGGCAAATTTCGTCAGAAGATTTTCCACAAAAACTACAATCTTCACCTTCTTTATTTAAAAAAGGGCTTTGACTTGCACAAGTTCCTGCAAATTCTCCATTTTTTTTAAATAGTATTTTAATTGCTATTGCTGCAATAACAAAACTCATCATTACTATTGTTATAAGAAATAATTTCATTGCACAAATATAGGTATTCCTTTCTATATATAATTTAATTATGTTTGTTGAAAATTCAAAATAAATGAAAAAAAAATCAGATGCCTTTATTCGTTTAGTTACAATAATGGATCAGCTTAGGGAAGAATGTCCATGGGATAAAAAACAAACAATGGAGAGTTTAAGATATCTTACCATTGAAGAGATGTATGAGTTGTCTGATGCCATTCTTGATAAAGATACTAATGAGATAAGAAAAGAACTTGGAGACTTAATGTTACATATTGTTTTCTATTGTAGAATAGCATCAGAAGATAATAGTTTTGATATTGCTGATGTATTAAATGGTATTTGTGATAAACTTATTCACAGGCATCCACATATTTATTCAGATGTAAAAGTTAAAGATGAAAAGGANGTTAAAGAGAATTGGGAGAAGTTGAAGCTAAAAGAGGGAAAGAAATCAGTTTTAGAGGGAGTACCTAAATCTTTACCTGCNATTGTAAAGGCTTTTAGAATTCAAGAGAAAGTAAGAGGAATAGGTTTTGATTGGGATAATAAACAACAAGTTTGGGATAAAGTTAAGGAAGAAATTGAAGAGTTAAAAGTTGAGGAAAACAATAGTGATCATGATAGAATTGAATCTGAATTTGGAGATGTGCTATTTTCTTTAGTTAATTATTCAAGGTTTATTAATGTTAATCCTGAAGATGCTTTAGAAAGAACAAATAAAAGATTCATTAAAAGATTTCAAATCATGGAAGAAAAGATTAAAAATGAAGGGCTTGATCTTTCTGAAATGTCATTATCTGAAATGGATGTTTATTGGAACTGGGCTAAGGAAAAATATAAGTTAACCTAATTGTATTGAATAAGGTTGTTATTTATTAATTATCTTTGAAGGGTATAATTTATTATTTTAATTTTTATGAAAATCAACATTAGAAATTTATCTTTTTTATTAGCTTTTTCCTTCTTAACTCTTTATTCTAAAGCACAGAATGTTTTTGATTTAGACGTTCATAAAATTGAAATATTTTTTAATATTAATAATTGGGATGATTCATTAGATATTTTTTATGCTAATAACTTAGGTGAAAGACTAATTGCTGATTCAATTTTAATAGATGGTAAGGTTGACCAAGATGTTGGTATTAAGTATAAAGGCAATAGTTCCTACAATCCTAATAATAATAAAAATCCATTAAACATAAAATTAGATTACGTAAATAATGGGCAGTCAATTAACGGATATAATGTACTAAAACTTTCAAATGGCTTTAGAGACCCTTCTTTTGTAAGAGAGGTGATGAGTTATGATATGGCAAGAGAATACATGCCTTCACCCAAGGCAACATATGCTAAAGTATTTATAAATGGAACTTTAATTGGACTCTACACTTGTATTCAATCCATAGATGATGATTTTACAAATCAACACTTTTATGAAAGAAAAGGACCTTTTTTTAAAGCTGAAAATACAGGTTTTTNTGTTCCAGGTTGTACTGGTCAACTTGGAATTTTAGAGTATTTTTCTGATACAAATTGTTACCAGAGAGCTTATGAAATGGAATCATCTGATGATTGGACTCAGCTGGGGAATTTTTTAGATACATTAAATAATCATTTTACAGAATTAGAAAATGTTTTAGATTTAGATCGTACTCTTTGGATGATGGCCTTTGAGAATTTAACAGTTTCTTTAGACGGTCCAATTAACTCAATTCCTCACAACTTTTATTTATTTAAAGATAATAACGGAAGGTTTTCTCCTATTCTTTGGGATATGAATATGGCATTAGGAGGTTTTACTATGGGGCTTCCTGGAAATGTTCAAAATTCTGATTTACAAGAACTAGATATATTTCATAGTAGTTCTAATAATCAAAATAAATTAACAAATAAAATTTTTTCTTCTAGCAGATATCGTAAAATGTATGTTGCACACATGCGTACTATACTAAATGAACAATTTATTAATGGTTCCTATAATTTACAAGCTCAAGCTCTTCAAACACTTATTAGTAACGATNTTAATACAGACCCAAATACATTTTACTCTTTTATAGATTTTAACTCTAGTACTACTAGCACTGTTTCTAACATTATAGGTATTTCAGAATTAATGAGCAGTAGAATTTCTTATTTACAAAACTTAAGTGAGTTCTCTTCATCAACTCCTATAATTTCAAATATATCCACATCATCTAATTCCGTTCTTCCTTTCTCCACAGTAGATTTTACTGCAAATATTATTAATGCTAACTATGTTTATTTTGCATATAGATATAATTATTCTGATAAATTTAAAAAAATTGAAATGTTTGATGATGGTCAACACAATGATGGTATTGCTGGAGATAATATATTTGGAATCAATATTGATGTAGATGCAAGAGATATGCAATACTATATCTATGCAGAGAATAATAATACTGGTATATTTTCACCAGAAAGAGCTGAAAAGGAATTTCATAAACTTCCTGTTATTGGCGGATTAGTTATAAATGAAGTTATGGCCTCAAATACAAGTGTTATTGCAGATCAGAATGGAGAGTTTGATGATTGGGTCGAATTATACAATAATAATTCCTTCAGTATTAATTTAAATGGATATTATTTATCTGATAATGAAAATGATTTATTAAAATGGTCTTTTCCAAATGTAAGTATTGCTCCTAACAGTTATCTGATTGTTTGGTGTGATACTGCTGGAAACACTCAGACAGGTTTACATACTAATTTTAGACTTTCTTCAGATCAAGAAGAGGTTTATCTCACTGACCCTCTCGGTAATATTATTGATGCAATTCATTATGTTAACATGCCTTCAAATATTTCTTATTCAAGAGTTCCAAATGGAGTAGGATCTTTTCTGAACCAGGAAAGTACTTTCTCTTCAAATAATAACAATATTTCAAATATTAATGAGGAAATAGCAAATGCTTTTTTTAATGTTTATCCAAACCCAATAAAAGANAATTTTATAATTCATTCTTTAAATGTTGAAGAAATTAGTATTTTTAACGTTTGTGGACAAAGAATTTTAACTAAACAATTAAATAGTTTTTCTGAAACAATTAATTCTAGTGAATGGAAGCCAGGCATATATTTCATTACTAATGGTTATTTTACACAAAAGATAATTAAGCAATAGATTATCTATATTAATAAAACAAAGTTTTTAAATCAGTTCTAAAGATATGAATAAACTCAAGCAAAATTTTANATATGTGTTTTTAGCTATTATTACTTCTGTATTTTTTTCTTGTGAAAAACAAGCTGGAGAAGGAGGTAATTCTGAAATTACTGGATTAGTCTACAAGCTTTCTACATATCAAAATGCATTAACAGGAGAAATCGATACAATATATTATCAATTAGATTCAGGAAAAGATATTTATATAATATACTCAGATAATGAGTCGGATTTTTATGATGATAAGGTTGAAAGTAATTGGAATGGTCAATATAAATTTGATTTTCTAAGAAAAGGAAAATATATTATCTTTACTTATGCTGATAGCACTGATGCTTTAAATAATAATTATGATTTCCCGATATTTAAACACATTGAAATTGAAGCAAATAATTCTTCATATAATCTAAGTGATTTTGTAATAAATAAGTGAATTTAATCTCAAAATATACATCAATTTTTTCACCAATCTCATTAAAGCAAATGGATGGTGTTAAGTTAATGAACCGAACTGATACTAAATTCACTTTNAGTATTTCTGTACTTTCTGAGCTTTTTCAAAAAATAGGTCCATTTTATGATGTCCTTGAAATNGATAATAAGAGGATTCACGAGTATAAATCCTTATATTTTGACACTAAAAATCGCAAGTTTTATTATGATCATCACAACCAACGAGTTAATAGGCATAAAGTAAGGTTTAGAGAGTATGTTGATTCTGGATTAACNTTTCTTGANGTAAAGCGCAAAAATAATAAAGGGAAAACCATTAAAAAGCGTCTGAAAGTTAAAGATATTACTACATCTATAAAAAGTGACCAACAAGATTATATTAATAAAATAATAGGACAAAAATTAGATATTTTTCCTGTTCAATGGATTAATTTTAGTCGAATTACTTTAGTTCATAAGGTTTTAAAAGAAAGACTAACATTAGATGTAAACCTAAATTTTAATGATGAAAAATCTTCCGGAGATTTAAGTAAAATAATTATTGCAGAAGTTAAACAAGAAAGGATGAGTAGATCATCTGATTTTATTAGAATAGCAAAAGATATGAGAATATACCCTATGCGTATTAGTAAATATTGCTTTTCTGCAATAGAATTAGATGGTTCATTAAAGAACAATAGATTCAAAGAGAAAAATATTTTTTTAAATAAATTAAAACAAAAATAAATGTCATTATTATTAATTTTATTAGATAGTCTAGAGTTTTTAGGAACTCCCATTTTTGACCCAAAAGATTTTTTCAAATTACTTGTGAAAACAGTATTTAACTTGTCTATAATATTAATTATTGTAAGATATATTTATTATCCTGTCACAAAAAATAAGGATTATTTATTTACCTATTTTTTAATAAGTCTAACTGTCTTTCTTCTGTGTGTGCTTTTAGATAGTGTTAAGCTTGAACTAGGTTTTGCTTTAGGACTATTTGCAATTTTTGGAATTATTAGGTATCGAACTGATCCAATTCCAATAAAGGAAATGACTTATCTTTTTCTTGTTATTGGTATCTCAGTCGTAAATGCACTAGCCAATAAAAAAATTAGTTATGCAGAATTACTTTTTGCAAATTTCATGATTGTTGGAGTTACTTTAGGGCTTGAAAAAATTTGGTTGCTTAGACATGAAAGTAGAAAAAATGTCATTTATGAGAAAATAGAGCTTATTAAGCCTGAACATAGAACGGAGTTACTCGCTGATTTAAAAGAAAGAACTGGTATTGATGTTGTAAGAGTCGAAATTCGACGAATTGATTTTTTAAAAGACATAGCTCATCTGCGTATTTTCTATTATGAAACTGATAAGAAGTAGTTTTCTATTTTTATTTTTTCTCTTTTTTTTTTCTTCTTCAGCACAAGAAAATGATTTCCAAATTTGGAATTCAATTTCTATAAAGAAAAAAATAACTAAAAAAAACTCTTTATATTTTAAATTTGGTTTACGTTTTAGAGAGAATTCTACTGAAATCAAAAGATTTTATAGATATTAAGTATAAAAAAACAATTAGTAAACTTGTATCTTGGTCTATTGGATATAGAGCTGTTTTAGATTATGATATTTATTCTGAAATGACAGTAAAACAGCGTTTTTACTCAGATTTTTATTTGTCAAAAAAAAGAAAAAGATATTATTTTAATTTAAGAAATAGGTTATTAACTCAAGGTGAACATAATAATTATAAAAACTTATTTAGACAAAGAATACAAGTCTCTTATAATCTTCGGAAAACTAAATTAGAGCCAAGTATTAGCTATGAGTATTTTTATGGATTCTCTAAGAAAATTGATAAAACTAGAATTAATCTTTCACTATCATATCCATATAAAAATTTAGATTTTGGAATTGGTTTTAAGATTCAAAATGAATATTATGTTGTTGATCCATTAACTCTTTATATTTTTGATTCAAAATTAATTTATAAGCTATAGATGATAAAAAAAGAAATTATAAATACTTTTTTCATTGCTGATTTGAATGAATTAAAAAATGAAGAAATTAATTTAATAAATAACGCTAAGTCAGCTCTTGAATCTGCTTATTCATCTTACTCTGGCTTCTCTGTTGGTGCTAGTGTTTTACTTGAAAGTGGAGATGTTGTTAATGGAAGTAATCAAGAGAATGTTGCCTACCCTTCAGGATTGTGTGCTGAACGTGTTGCTTTGTTCTATACTAGCTCTAAATATCCTAATCAAAAAATTAAAACAATAGCAATAAGTGCTTACTCAAAAAATTTTGAAATCAAAGAATACATAAGCCCCTGTGGCGGATGTAGGCAAGTTATGGCTGAGTATGAAGAAAAACAAGCTCAACCAATTCGAATCTTACTTCATAGCCCTAATAATAAAGTCTTAATAGCAAATTCTGTAGAAGATCTTTTACCTTTTATTTTTAGAAGTCCAGAACTAAAGAAATATTAGTTCTCATGCACATTTTATCAACTCCAATTGAATATTTAAAGGGTGTTGGCCCGATTAGAGCAGAATTGTTAAAAAAAGAATTAAGAATCTTCACATACGAAGATTTGTTAATGCACTACCCATTTAGATATATCGATAAAAGTAATATTCATTTAATCAGTAATGTTTCTGAGGATATTTCGCACATTCAATTTAAAGGGAAGATTGTAAGGCTTGAGGAAAGGGGTTTGAAAAGATCTAAAAGGCTAATCGCATATTTTAGAGACTCTAGTGGAGAGATTGAATTAGTTTGGTTTAAGTCTATTAAATGGATTAAATCAAGTATTAATCTTGATAAAGAATATTTAGTATTTGGAAAGCCTTCATCTTTTGGTGGGAAAATTAATTTAGTGCATCCAGACTTAGATCCTGTAGAAGATTCTATAAAAGATTTTCGAGGTCTTCATGGTGTTTACTCAACTACTGAAAAATTAATTAATAGAGGCTTAAATAGCCGAGCTATTTCTAAGCTAGTTAAGAACCTTATACCTTTACTATCTAATGCCATAGATGAGAGTTTGTCTAATGCTATTCTTGAAAAATATAAAATCCCCAGAAAAAAAGAGTCGCTAATTAATATTCACTTGTCAAGAGATTTAAAAGAATTAGAAAGAGCACAGAAAAGATTAAAATTTGATGAATTATTTTTTTTACAGCTACATCTTATTAAAACTAAAATAATAAGAAATAATAAATTTATTGGCTATTCTTTATCAACTTTAGGTGAGAATTTTAACACCTATTATTCAAAGCATTTAAAATTTGAATTAACAAATGCTCAAAAGAGAGTTCTTAAAGAAATTAGATTAGATGTTAAAAATAATAAGCAAATGAATCGTCTTTTGCAAGGAGATGTTGGTAGTGGAAAAACAATTGTTGCACTTCTTTCTATGCTGATGGCTGTGGATAATGGTTTTCAGGCATGTATAATGGCACCTACTGAAATTCTTGCTCAACAACATTTTGCTACTATTAGTGAAGAGCTGAAAGAGATGGAAATCAATGTTGATATTTTAACTGGATCAAAAAAAACAAAAGCTAGAAGAGAGTTAGTGGAGAATCTAGAAAATGGTAATATTAATTTACTGGTTGGAACGCATGCTTTATTAGAGGATTATGTAAAATTTCAGAATCTAGGCTTTGTTGTTATTGATGAACAACATAGATTTGGTGTTGCACAGAGAGCTAAGCTTTGGAAGAAAAATAAATTTCCTCCTCATATTTTGGTGATGACTGCAACTCCAATTCCAAGAACGCTTTCAATGACTCTTTATGGAGATTTAGATATCTCTGTAATTGATGAACTTCCTCCTGGAAGAAAATTAGTTCAAACTCTCTGGCGATCAGATAGTTCTAGATTAAATATAACTAGATTTATGAAAGAGCAGATTTCTTTAGGTAGGCAAATTTATATTGTATTTCCATTAATTGATGAAAGTGCTAAATTAGATTATAAAAACCTTATAGAAGGTTATGATTCTATTTCAAGAGATTTTCCTCTACCTGATTTCCAGGTTAGTGTAGTTCATGGTCAAATGAAATCTGATGATAAAGAGTATGAGATGAATAGATTCATTGCAGGTACCACTGATATAATGGTGGCTACAACTGTAATTGAGGTAGGTGTTAATGTTCCTAATGCAAGTGTTATGATTATTGAAAGTGCGGAAAGATTTGGACTTTCTCAACTTCACCAGCTTAGAGGAAGAGTTGGAAGAGGTGCTAGTCAATCATATTGTGTACTTATGAGTGGTAATAAGGTTAGTAATGAAGGAAAAACTCGTCTCAAGACAATGGTTGATACTACTGATGGTTTTAAAATTGCTGAGGTAGATTTAAAATTACGAGGTCCTGGAGATATGATGGGTACAAAACAAAGTGGGATTCTAGATTTTAAAATTGCTGATATCGTCAAAGATGGCAAAATACTTGATTATGCTAGAAAAGAAGCTTTTAATTTATTAGAGGATGATGTTGATTTATTAAAATCTGAAAACATTAATATTGCTAGATTTTACAGGCCTTATGCTAGAGAGCGAATGGGTTGGAGTAGAATAAGTTAAAAATAAAGGGTAAGCTATTTGCATCGCACCGCTACAACCTAATACCCTTGCTACATTCCTGTCCTGGGGGAGTTCATAGGGAGCTGGTCGTACAAGACTTACCCTTCAACAGCAAAATTAATATAATCTAACATACGGCAAAACTTTTCTTAACTTCTATTTTCTATATTTGTAGAAAATTTAAAAAAAATTATGGATACTAGGAGATTTGCAATGAATTATGGAGCCTACCTTGGATTAGGCTTAATCTTAATTTCTCTTACTGTATATTTATTTGGCTTAGAAGAACAAAAATCTATTATACCCTCTTTACTAAATAATCTTTTAATTATTGGAGCTATTATTTATTCTGTTATTATTTTTAGAGACCAAAATAACGGATTTATTTCTTATGCAAAAAGTTTAAAATTAGGAACATCAGTAGTATTTTTTGCTTCTGTCTTACTAGCTTTTTATACATTTATCTTTGTTACTTTTATAAACCCTGAATACTTAGTTAATATAATTGATATTGCTGAACAAGAAATTTTAAAATCTAATCCAGAAATTTCAGATGAAGAGCTTGACATGGCTATAAATATGACCCAGAGAATGTTACAGCCCCAATGGATGGCAACACTTTCAGTTCTTGGAGGAACTTTTATGGGTTTCTTTTATTCACTAATAATTTCTTTCTTTCTGAAAAAAGAAGATAATAATTTAATGATATAGTAATGGATATTTCGGTACTTATTCCCTTATATAACGAAGAAGAATCACTTCCTGAATTATGTTCTTGGATTAAAAAAGTTATGCTTGAGAATAATTACTCTTATGAGGTGTTATTACTTGATGATGGAAGCAAAGATAATTCTTGGTCAGTTATAGAAAATCTATCTCTTGAGAATAAGTCTGTTAAGGGTGTTAAGTTTAGAAGAAATTATGGTAAATCAGCAGCGCTTAATATAGGTTTTCAAAGAGCTATTGGTAATGTTGTTATTACAATGGATGCTGATTTACAGGATAGTCCTGATGAAATCCCTGCATTATATGATAAAATTATCAAGGATAACTACGATTTNGTTTCAGGATGGAAGCAAAAGCGTTATGATCCTATTTCAAAAACATTACCAACAAAATTATTTAACTGGGCAGCTCGAAAAGCATCTGGTATCTATCTTCATGATTTCAATTGTGGTTTGAAATCATATAAAAATACTGTAGTAAAAAGTATTGAAGTNCATGGNGAAATGCATAGATATATTCCTGTTTTAGCAAAATGGGCTGGCTTTGCCAATATTACAGAACAAGTTGTCGAGCATCAAAGTAGAAAGTATGGTGAAACAAAATTTGGTTTAGAAAGGTTTGTTAATGGATTTTTAGACTTGATGACAATAACTTTTGTTACTAGATTTGGCAAAAAGCCTATGCATCTCTTTGGTGTAGTTGGAACAATAATGTTTATAATTGGCTTTATTCTTTTTGGAAGTATCGTTGGCTCAAAATTATATGCTCTCTTAAATAGCATTTCTGCAAAAAATATTGCTGAGATGTCTTCTTTTTATATTGCTTTAACTTCAATGATAATAGGAGTTCAGCTATTTCTTGCAGGNTTCGTCTCAGAACTAATTTCTAGAAATTCTAATGATCGTAATAATTACCACATAGAAAAAGAGATTTAATTCTTGTGAATAATAAAAAAGTTATTATTGTAGGTCCTGCTCATCCTTACAGAGGGGGTATTGCAAATTTTAATGATTGTTTAGCCAAAGAGTATGCTAGACAAGGATGTGATGTTCAAGTATTTTCTTTTAAACTTCAGTACCCAGAATTTTTTTTCCCTGGAAAAACTCAGTATGAAAAATCTGATCCACCAAAAGATATCTTAATTAAAAGTATAATAAATTCTATAAATCCATTTAATTGGATTTCAGTTGCAAAAAAAATTATTAAAGAAAAACCAGATTTTTTAATTGTTAGATATTGGTTGCCATTTATGGCTCCTTGCCTAGGCACAATTTGTTACCTCATTAAATCTAAAACTAAAATTATAGCTATAACAGATAATGTAATCCCTCATGAAAAAAGATTTGGTGATTTTCTATTGACAAAATATTTTGTTGGTAGCTGCCATGCTTTTATAACTTTATCAAAATCTGTACTTGAGGATCTATCTCGATTTACAAAAACAAAAGAAAAAAAGTTTATTGCTCATCCTATCTATGATACTTTTGGTGAAATAGTTAAAAAAGAAGAAGCTATTAAAAATTTGAATTTATCTAAAGATAATAAATATCTATTGTTTTTTGGATTTGTACGTAAGTACAAAGGATTAGACCTTATGCTTGAGGCAATAGCAGACCCAAGGGTTAAAAAGCTTGATATTAAGCTAATTATTGCCGGAGAATTTTATGATGATATTAAATATTATAATGATCTAATTTCTAAGCTTAATATTAGTGATAATATCATCATGCGTAGCGATTTTATTGATAACTCAGAGGTTAAAAATTATTTTTGTGCTAGTGATATGATTACTCAAACCTATAGAACAGCAACACAAAGTGGTGTTACNCAAATTGCATATCATTTTGAACGTCCAATATTAGTAACAGATGTTGGTGGTCTAGCAGAAATTGTTTCTGATAAAAAAGGTGGATATGTTACTTCTAAAAANCCTAAGGATATTGCTGATGCAATTTTAGATTTTTATACAAATAATAGGGAAAAAGAATTTTCCGATTTTTCAGCAATTGAAAAAAAACGTTTTACATGGGAGAACCTTACGATTGGTATTGAAAGTTTAATCATATCTTAAAAAAAAATATAGCATACCTTTTCTTATTATATTTGCATAAAATACTATAAATGAAACGTTTGTTTTTAATTATATTTTTATTNCCTCAAATTTTATTTTCTCAGAATATAAATTTGACTGATGATAGTGGAATGAAGCAAGGTATTTGGAAAAAGAACTTTGATAATGGTAATTTAAGGTACAGAGGATTCTTTGTAGATAATAATCCTTCTGGTCTTTTTAACTATTANTATAAAACTGGAGAATTAAAAATTGAAAAAGAATTTTTTCATAAAGGAACAGCAGCAGCAACTTATATTTTTTATAGAGATGGATCTTTAAAAGCATCTGGATTATATGTCAATCAAATTAAAGACAGTACTTGGAATTATTATAATAGCGATAGTATATTAATTTTATCTGAAATTTATTTTCAAGGACAGCTTACAGGCGCTTCTAAAACATATTATGATAATGGGGCTTTATATGAAATTAAAAATTTTAAAAATGACACTGTTAATGGAAGTTGGGAACAGTTTTTTAATAATGGGAAAACTAAAATGATTGCATCTTATTTAAATGGTTTAAGAGAAGGAGAGTTTACACTATATCACCCTAATGGGATAATTTATTCAAAAGGATTTTATAAAAATGGTATAAAAGATGGTAGCTGGCAATTTTTTAATTCAGAAAATAATTTAGATACAACAATAATTTATTTAAATGAGTAAAGGTAAAGTGTTAATGGCTATGAGTGGTGGTATTGATAGTACTATGGCTTCTTTAATTCTTCACGAGCAGGGGTATGAAGTAATTGGTATCACTATGAAAACTTGGGACTATGCAAATTCTGGTGGAAATAAAAAAGAAACAGGATGTTGTAGTTTAGATTCAATAAATGATGCTAGGCAGCTTGCTGTTGATTGTGGTTTTCCCCATACAATTTTAGATATTAGAAAAGAGTTTGGTGATTATATTATAGATAATTTTGTGGATGAATATATTGCAGGAAGAACACCTAATCCTTGTGTTTTATGTAATACTCATATTAAATGGGAAGCTCTTTTAAAGAGAGCAGATATGCTTGGATGTGATTATATATCAACAGGCCACTATGCTCAAGTTAGAAAATTAAATAATAGGTATGTTGTTTCAAAAGGAATTGATGAGAGTAAAGATCAATCATATGTTTTATGGGGTGTTACGCAAGATTGTTTGANAAGAACAATTTTCCCTATGGGGAATCTTCATAAGAAAGATATTAAACAAATGGCTATCGACAGGGGCTACAAAGCACTTGCTGCTAAGAGTGAAAGTTATGAGATTTGTTTTATTCCAGATAACGACTATAGAGGTTTTTTAAAAAGACGTGTTGAAGGCCTTGAAGAAAAAGTAAAAGGAGGGAAGTTTATGTCATTATCTGGTGAAGTATTGGGAGAGCATGATGGATATCCATTTTATACAATTGGTCAAAGAAAAATAGGAATTTCTTTAGGAGATGATCCAACATATGTAGTCTCAATAAATGAAAAAGAAAATATTGTTGTTGTTGGAACAAAAGATGATTTGAAAAAGCAAGAAATGTTTGTCAGAAATATTAATTATGTTAAATATTCAAAACTTGAAGATGGTGTTGAATTAATAGTAAAAGTGCGGTATAAGCACAAAGGAGAAATGGCTACACTTTCTAANGATGGAGAAAATATTAAAGTCCTATTTCATAATAAGGTTGAAGGAATTGCTCCCGGGCAATCAGCAGCATTTTACGATGGAAACGATTTAGTTGCTGGCGGTTTTATTATGAAGAAATAAGTTGGAAGTAATAAAAATACCATATNAAGAAACAAATCATTTTTCTAAGCTTGTCTTAGATTATCTTGCTAATGATCCAAAATTAAAAAGTTTCATTAATGACTTCCCTTCATTAGATAGTTTTAGCACACAAATAACACAAAAATCTTTTCAGAATATTGATAGAATAGCTTTACATAAAGTTTTAAAAAATCAAAATTTAAATCCATCTAAAGAAACATTAAAAAATATTGATGCCATAAAGGATGAAAATACCTTTTCAATTACAACTGGTCATCAACTTTGTCTTTTTACAGGCCCATTGTATTTAATCTATAAAATTGCTTCAACAATAAACTTGGTAGAGACTCTAAAAGTTAAATTCCCAGAAAATAATTTTATTCCTATTTTCTGGCTTGCTAGTGAGGATCATGATTTTGAAGAAGTTAGCTCAATTAATTTGTTTAATAAAAAAATAAAATGGAGTACAAAACAAAAGGGAGCTGTGGGGAAAATGAATACAACAGATGTTAATGTTTTGATTGATCAAATTAAAGAGATTTTAGGTGAAAGTGGAAATTCAGTTGATCTAATAAGTCTTTTTAAAAAGGCATACACCAATAATAATCTGGCTCAAGCAACAAGAATAATTTTAAATAAACTTTTTGGAGAGTATGGTCTTGTAATTATTGATGCGGACTCTAAGGTGCTTAAAAATAAGTTGATCGATATTATAAAAAAGGATGTTTTAAAGAGTGATTTGTTTAATGATATAAATAAAATATCAGAAGAATTTTCAGCTCACTATAAATTACAGGCTAAGCCCAGAGAAATTAATTTTTTTAGAATTAAAAATAATTCTAGAGTAAGAATTGATGAAAAAACTTCATCTAATGATATTGAAAATAACTTTTTTGAATATAGTCCTAATGTTTTACTTCGGCCATTATATCAAGAATTATTACTTCCAAATCTTGCTTATGTTGGAGGAGGGGCTGAAATTTCATACTGGATGCTTTTAAAGCAAGTCTTTAAAAATAATAATATTGTAATGCCTCTTTTGATTTTAAGAAATTCTGCACTTATTATGACTGCTAAAAATCAAAAAAAGATTAATCAACTAGCTATTAGTTCTAATGAATTATTTAATGATATTGATTTATTAAAAAAACAATTCACATTAAGAAATAATAATAATATTTTATTAAATGATGAAATAAATCAATTAGAAGAAATTTATCAAAGAATTAAAAATAAAATTAGTGATTTATCTTTTCAAACTTCTTTAGAAAGTATGAAAGTAAAAAATATACAAATGTTGTCTAACACTGAGAAGAAGATAATTACACATTTTAAAAATAGAAATATTATTAGTTTAAATAAGTTAGAGAAAATTATTTCATTGTTGTTTCCAGAGAATAGTTTGCAAGAAAGGTATGATAACTTTATCCCTTATTATCTTAATTATGGTGAAAACTTTATCAAAATATTAGTTAAGGAGTTAAATCCCCTGGATACTAATTTTGTAATTTTAAATTTCGAAAATTAAATATGAACCACGAAAAAATTTTAATACTTGATTTTGGATCTCAATACACTCAGCTTATAGCTCGAAGAGTAAGAGAGCTTAATATTTACTCTGAGATACATCCATATAATAAAATTCCAAAGTTAGATGATAGTTGGAAAGCAGTTATCTTATCTGGATCACCATTTTCAGTAAGAGACAAGAACGCACCTGTTCCAAATCTTGATTTAATAAAATCTAAATACCCAATTCTAGCAATTTGTTATGGAGCACAGTATCTTGCTAAAACTTTTGGAGGAGATGTTATGGCTTCAAAGATTAGAGAATATGGAAGAGCAAACCTTTCATTTATAGATTCTAGCAATAAATTGTTAAAGGGAATTAATGTCTCATCTCAAGTTTGGATGAGCCATGGAGATACAATAGTTAAACTTCCAAGTGATTACAAGTTACTTGCTTCTACAAACGAAGTTACAAATGCTGCTTTCTCTTGTGTAAAGGAAAGTATTTATGGATTACAATTTCATCCAGAAGTATATCATTCTAAAGATGGTCAAAAACTAATGAGTAATTTTTTAATTTCAATTTGTAATTGTAAACAAGATTGGACTCCAGATTCTTTTGTTGAAAGTACAATAAGTAGTTTAAAATTAAAATTGGGAAGTGATAAGGTTGTTCTAGGACTTTCTGGAGGAGTAGATTCAACTATTGCTGCTGTTTTATTAGATAAAGCTATTGGGAAAAATTTATACTGCATTTTTGTGGATAATGGATTATTAAGAAAAAATGAATTTGAAGAAGTTTTGCTTCAGTATAAAGGGATGGGTCTAAATGTTAAAGGAATTAATGCTAAAGAAAATTTTTATAGTGTACTAAAAGATATTTCTGACCCTGAAAAAAAGAGAAAAGCTATTGGGTCTAAGTTTATAGATATTTTTGATCAAGAAGCAAACCTCATAGAAGACGTCAAATGGCTTGCTCAAGGAACAATTTACCCAGATGTAATTGAATCAGTATCAGTAAGCGGAGGGCCTTCTGCTACAATAAAATCTCATCATAATGTTGGAGGGTTGCCAGATTTTATGAAACTTAAAATTGTTGAGCCACTTAAATCTTTATTTAAAGATGAAGTTAGACGCATTGGAAGCTCTATGGGAGTTGATAAGAATCTATTAGCTAGACACCCTTTTCCAGGGCCAGGGCTTGCAATTAGAATTCTTGGAGATATAACAGAAGAAAAAGTTCGGATACTTCAAGAGGTAGATTTTATTTTTATTTCTTCATTAAAATCTTATAATTTATATGATAGTGTGTGGCAAGCAGGAGCAATCTTTCTTCCAGTTCAATCTGTTGGTGTGATGGGGGATGAAAGAACTTATGAAAATGTTGTGGCTTTAAGAGCCGTTGAATCAACTGATGGTATGACTGCAGATTGGGTACATTTACCATATGACTTTCTAGCACACGTGTCGAATGAAATTATTAATAAAGTTCACGGAGTAAACCGAGTAGTTTATGATATTAGTTCAAAACCTCCAGCTACAATAGAATGGGAATAATTAGACATCTTTTACTTTTAATATTTATTTGCTTTAGTAATAGTATTTTCTCAAATAATGATACTATTTATGTTGACAATGTATCCTATGTAAAGTATCAAGTAAAGGTTGGAGATTCAATGAACTCAATCGCAGATTATTTTGGTGTTAGTGTAAATGATATAATTAAAAATAATGAAACTAGTCTACGCTTATATCTTAATCAGCTTTTATATATTCCATTAAAAGAAAGCAGAAATAAAGAAGAAAAAAATGGTTTTAATTTTCAAAGATTAGATGAAAAATATAATATAGCTCTACTTCTTCCTTTTTATAAAAATCTCAATGATACAATGGTTTCTAGTTTCGAAGAAAAAAAGGAAGCAGATAAGATTATTATTAATAAATCTAAAATGGCTTTAGAGTTTATGCAAGGAATTAATCTTGCTATAGATTCTTTATCTAAAATTGGTGTTGAATTAAATCTTGTCGTACATGATACCAGAAACGATTCACTACAAATAGAAAAAATTATACAATCTAAATCATTAGATACAGTTGATATTATTATTGGACCGCTTTACTCTAAAGGCCTAAAAATAATTAGTGATAACTATGGAGATGATAATACTAAGATAATTATTTCGCCATTATCACGATCTTCAGATTTCCTAAAAAATAATAAATCTACTATTCAAATTAATACTCCTTTTAAAACTCAGAGTAAAATTATTACTGATCATATCATAAATAAACACAATGAAAAAAAAATTATTATTTGTTATGATGAAAACGAAAAAGGTTTAGCTGCTCATATTGAAAATAATTTATTAAAGAAATTAGATAGTATAGATATGATGTCTATGATTTATACTCATGTTGATAGTGTGAGACGTCAATTCTCTGATACTCAAATTGTTGTTATACCATCTTTTAGTCGGTCTTTTGTAAGTAAGATGCTTTCCACTCTAGGTGGTATTGATTCAAGCTTTATTGTATATGGTTTGTCAAATATTAAAACATACGAGCATTTAGATTATGAAAATTTAATGTATTTAAATGTACATTTTCCAGATCCTTATTTTTTTAATTTAGGCTCAAAGAGAGATAGTGTTTTTTTATATAATTTTGAGGAAACTTTTGTTGCCAGNCCTTCAAGGTTTGCTTTCACTGCATATAATATCATGATGAATTTTTGTGGTCCTATTAATTTATATAAGCTCGAAAGATATAAGATGAATGGTGGTAAAGTTAATACTTACTCTCCATTAGTACATTTTAAAGATTTTAGATTAATAAAAGCAGATTATTAATTTAGGGCTTAACATAAACTTTTTGAACATTTCTTGAAATAAGCATACCTAATCCATTAGTAATATTTGTATAGACAGGCACTACCTCTCCGCCAAAAATANCTGATATTCCTCCTTCTCTTTGGTTATCCAAAGAATTATAGTAAACATAAGCATCATTACTAAATGTAGAAAACTCAAAGTTTATAGTATCACAATCTCCAAATTGAAAGTCTTCATAGAAAAGATCTATTGAAATATTTTTTTCTTGTCCATTAAAAAGAGCATCGCTAAAAATAACTTCATCATCAACAAAAGTATATCCTGAAAAAATATCATTTACTGGAAAAGATGGGTCATTTGAAGACATATTTACTAAGCCTCTGTAAGAATAGTTTTCCAAATATCCATATTCATCATAATAAGATTTATTGCAGGCAACATTTAAAGCTAAGGCGTAATAATTTTGCTGATTTATATTATCATCAAAAGAAAATTGAAAATTTATTCTATCATCATTTGAAGTGGTATCTATAGTNATATTTTTAAGAATAATATCATTTGGTACATATGTAGATCCACTTATATTATTGAAGTTTGGGTGTGTTACTTCAATCTTATATGTTTTATCTTTTATTGGTATATAATCAGATTTATAATAGTTCATGGCTATTTGTGACCAGTCACCTTGAACATATGGGAAAATTGTATTTGCGAGATCTATTTCTAGGCTATCAATGAATAAATTATCTTCAAACAATAGAGCATTAGCATTATTCACCATTTGTGGAGAAGCAGTGTCAAAAGCTCCAACAGATCTTGAAATTAGAACTTTTACTGATGTATCCGTATCTAGTCTACCATTTAATACTAAAACTGGATCGTGAGGAGGTATATCTAGATCAATTACTGTCTCCATATCTCCACATGAAATGATTAGTATAGATAATATGATTAGTTGTTTTATTTTTTTCATAATTAAAACTGTATTCTATAAGATATTGATGGAATAATAGGAAATAAGGATACTTGTTTTGCAACCCTAATACTATTTTCATTAGTCAAGTACGCAAAAAATGGATTTTTTCTGCTGTAAGCGTTATATGCTCCAAATGAAAGAATTTTTGTTAATTTTTTTGATTTCTTAGTTCTATTAAAACCAAAATCTAATCTATGAACAGCATTAAGCCTTGTTGAATTTCTATCCCCATATGACTCAATATAGTCAACACTTTGACCTTCCCAATCTTGTTCTTCAGGTGCTCCTATATAAATTGCTCGAGGAAAAGTAATGGCATTTCCAGTACCATATATCCAAGTTAAACCAGCATCCCACTTTTTATTAAACCTGTGAGAAAGAACAAGCGAGAAGTCATGTCTTCTGTCAAATTTATAAGGATACCATTCTCCAAAATTGATATTTTCAAATTGTCTATTAGTCCAAGATAAAGTATAGCCAATCCATCCAGTTGTTTTTCCTTTTTTCTTTTGTAAAAAAAGTTCTGCTCCATAGGATTCACCATCCCCATTATTTTCAATTGAATTCTCCCAAGATTCAGTACTAGATAGATTTGAGTATCCAGCTTTATATGTTATTAAATTACTCATAGTTTTATAATAACCTTCAAGACTAAGTTCATATTCACCATTATTAATATCTGTTGAAATATTACCTGCCCATTGCTTTGAATTTTGAGATGGTGCTTGATTAACTGCGGGAACCCATATGTCACTTGGGAAGCCAATTGATGAATTAGACAATAAATGAATATTCTGTGTCATTTCTGCATATGATGCTTTAGCTGACCAAAATTCATTAATTAGATATCTTATTGATGCTCTTGGTTGAAATGATATATTATTTTTATTAAATAANNTATTAGAGTTCTCTTCATCGGTATTATATAATCCTATGTGCAAACCAATATTNGCTTTTAGTCTATTTGATATTTTAAAGTTATCTTCAACATAAAAAAACATTTCATAAGCATTTATATTATTTGAAAAAGTTAAAATTGTATCTAAAAGAAAGTTGGAACTTGTATCAGTACTTATTTGATTTATAAATAGATTAGTTTCACCAGGAAAAAAGTAATGTTTGGTAAAAGAAGAACCAAATTTAATATCATGATTAGGGTTAGGACTATANTCTAGATCAACTCTTACACCTAAATCTTCAATTCCAGAGAGGTATCCAAAAGAAATATCATTAGATTCAATACTATTATTATCTGAATAGTTAATTCCAAAATTAGTATTAAAAGAATACTTACTGTATGTAAGAGTAGTATTACTAAATAGTTTGTCACTAATTAAATGATTCCATCTTAAAGTTGATGTAATATTTCCATACCCTAAACCAAAATCTAAATTGCTTTGATCGCTATCTGTATTCTCAGTAAAATCAATTCCTAATTTATCTTTTCCGGTATAGGCACTTAAATAAATCCTATCTTTTTTTGAAACCTTATGGTTAACTTTTGCATTTAAGTCATAAAAATATAAGGTTAAATCAGTAGTATTTTCAGAAGTTCTTGGTAAGAAAGGAGCTACGATTAAATCTAAATATGTTCTTCTTGCTGAGATTATAAATGATGTTTTATCTTTTATGATTGGCCCCTCTAAAGTAAATTTTGATGATATTAAACCTAATGTTGCATCTCCTTTTAATTCTTTTTGATTTCCTTCTTTCATATCAATTTGTAAAACTGAAGATAATCTACCACCAAATCTTGCTGGAAACCCCCCTTTAGTTAATCTGACAGATTTAATAGCATCTGCATTAAATACTGAAAAAATACCTCCTAAATGTGATGCGTTATAAACAGGTACTCCATCAAGGAGAATTAAGTTTTGATCTGGACCTCCACCTCTTACATAAAAGCCTGAAGTACCTTCACTAGATTGCACGCCAGGAAGTAATTGAATTGCTTTAATTATATCTACTTCTCCCAATAGTGCTGGAATTGTTTTTATTTGCTCAATTGGAATATCAATTACAGAAGTTTGAGTCTTATCTACTATGTTTGCTTCTCCTTTAACTTGTACTTCACTGATATTAAAAGAGTTTACTTCAAACTCAATATTTTCCTCAATGTCTTGCTTAAGGTTAACTATTAAGTTTTGTGTTTGATAGCCAATAAATGAATAAGAAATATTGTATTCCCCTTTGGGAAGAGTTAAGCTATAAAATCCAAATGTATTTGATGTAACTCCTTGATTAAGCTCTTTACAAAAAATATTAACTCCAATTATATTTTCTCCATTACTGATGTCAGAAATATAGCCACTTACAGTATATTTTTCATCACAAAATACTGTATTTGCTTTTAAAATATAAACTACAATTAATATTAGAAATTTTTTATTCATTTAAGACAAACGTTTTTAATAGTATTTTATTATCTTAAATCAATTACTTCCACATCTGGATATTCAGTTAAATTGAAAAGGAATTCATTATTGTTATTTTTTTCAAAATTAGTTTTAAAATCAGTAATTAAATATGTAAATGAACCTCCATTTTTATCATATAGTATTATGTTGAATAACTGTAATGTATTTGAGTCTATTTGCAATTGAATTTTTCTGAAAGCATTACTTTCAATTGAGAATAAATCAATAATATGAATTTTCTTGCTATCAATCTCTTTCAGCTCAATATATTCACTTTTATAACCTTGCTCATAAATTGTGAATAGTTTATTTGGACTCATCATATCATCTTCTGCATCATATTCCATTATTTGAACTTCATTTGCTTCTTTAAGATATATCCATTGATTAATTCCATCACTAATGACAATTTGTTTATTAATTTCTAATCTAAATCTATTACTGTCAATTTTAATATTTCCTTCTTGCTCTTCAAAGATATCCTGACTCTCATTTTTGAAAGTAAAATTAAAATTTACATGAATATTCTCATACGATTTTGTTTGTATGCTTAAATCTTCTAATATTTTGGATGAAACACTATCAACTTTATTTGTAATTAATGAATCTTGCGCACCAGCACTTAGTGCTATTACAAATAATAATGGAAAAAAAAGTTTATTCATTTTGGTTCAGTTTATTTAATAATTCTTCTAGCTCTAACATATCTCTAACAAGTACTTGTCTAGCTTTACTTCCTTCAAAAGGACCCACTATACCTGCTGATTCTAATTGATCAATTATTCTACCAGCTCTGTTATAACCTAGCCTTAATTTTCTTTGTATTAACGACGTAGATCCAGATTGACTTTGCACAACTGTTCTGGCTGCTTCATCAAACATAGCATCTTTATCATTTAAATCAGCTTTAGTTGAAACCGTTTCAGCTTCTCCTTCATATTCAGGAAGAATATGTGCTTGAGGATACCCTCTTTGAGAGCCAATGTATTCACAAATTTTTTCTACTTCTGGAGTGTCAATAAATGCACATTGTAATCTAATTAGTTCACTCCCAGTTGAAATTAGCATATCACCCATACCAATCAATTGTTCTGCCCCCTTAGAATCCATAATTGTTCTTGAATCTGTAGTTGAGGTTACTCTAAATGCAACTCTTGCTGGGAAGTTGGCTTTGATTAAACCTGTAATAACATTTACTGAAGGTCTTTGAGTTGCTATTATTAGATGAATACCTATTGCTCTTGCTAGCTGTGCTAGCCTTGCTATTGGTGTTTCTATTTCCTTTCCAGCTGTCATGATTAAATCTGCAAATTCATCGATCACAAGTACTATATATGGTAAAAATCTATGTCCGTCATTTGGGTTAAGTTTTCTAGAAATGAATTTTTTATTATATTCAATTATATTTCTACAGTTAGCATTTTTACATAATTCATACCTATCATCCATTTCAATACATAAGGAGTTAACAGTATTCACTACTTTTTTTGTGTCTGTTATTATTGCATCTTCCTCATCTGGTAGTTTTGCTAAATAATGTCTTTCAATTTTATTAAATAAAGTCAGCTCAACTTTTTTAGGGTCAATTAGTACAAATTTTACTTGAGAAGGATGTTTCTTATATAGCAGTGAAGCTAAGACAGCATTTAATCCAACAGATTTTCCTTGTCCTGTTGCGCCAGCCATTAAAAGATGAGGCATTTTAGCAAGATCAACAACATATGTTTCATTTGAAATAGTTTTACCAAATGCAATTGGAAGAGCCATCTTACTATTTAAGAAATTTTCTGATGAGAGAACCTCTAACATTGAAACAATATTTTTTGTTCTATTTGGAACTTCTATTCCAATTGTGCCTTTACCAGGAATTGGAGCAATAATTCTTATGCCCTCTGCAGCTAAACTTAAGGCAATATCATCTTCAAGATTTTTAATTTTTGAAATACGAACACCGGCCTCAGGCACTATCTCATAAAGAGTAATTGTTGGGCCAACTGTAGCACTAATCGAAGTAATTCCAATTTTATAATGGCCTAATGTTTCAACAATTTTATTTTTCTTTTCCTCTAGATCTTCTTTGTCAATTTTTATCTCACTATTTCCATAACTATTAAGTAAATCAATTGTTGGCATTTTGTAAGATGAAAGCTCAAGAGTTGGGTCATAATCACCTAACTCTCTTAATTTTTTTTCAATCTCTGTCTCACTTAGCTTTTCCTCAGAGCTTACTTTCTTTATTTCAATATCAAGATTATTTTCATCTTCTTTGTTGCTATTGATATTTTTATTGATTTTGGGATCTATTTTTTTATCAATATTTAAATCTGGATCTGAAATAANTTCCTTTTCTTCATGTTCCTCTTTGCTTATTGAATTTAATATAGTTTCTGAAGTTGTGATTGGTGNTTTTTTATCTTTTGAATTCTCACTATTTCTTTTTAATTTTTTAGATAAAAAATGAAAACTTTGCAAAGAAAATTCTTTNAGATAAATGAAAACTTCATCTATAAAACCTTTGTGATTGATNAAAAAGTAAAGAATAAATAATGTTATCAATAACAATGTTGTTCCAATTTCNCCTAAAACATTNGACAACAAATTTTCNGAATAAATTCCAAGACCTCCTGATATAATAGAAGATTCAAAAAAGTGATATATGAATATTGGAAAATATATGAGAAAAACTAGGCAATAAAATAGAAGGTTTGGTATTGATATTTTTCTGAATCCAAATACCCTCAAACTTAAACAGAATATAAAAATAAAGATTAAGTATGCGGATACTCCAAATAACTTATAAATAAGTAGATGTGAGAGATAAGCTCCTAATCCGCCAAGAGAATTTTTAATATCAGAATGAGTGAGAACTTCATACATGCCACTATTCATAACAATACTATTGTCTGATTTCCACTCAACATAGAATGATGAAAAAGCTATTAGTAAATAGCAAGCAAGTAAAAATAAAAAAGAACCAAAAATTAGTTGATTATTTTTGTTTTTAAATGGGGCAGCTATTTTTGATAAAAGCTTATTCTTAATAGATTTAAACTTAGGTTTTTTCTTCATCTTCTATATTTACCAAAAATACAAATAGATATTTTGAACATTATTAATATAAACTATTATTTTACCATTAAATTGTTAATAATTTTGAAGATTTAATTTAAAGCTTTATTAAGTTTGCAGCTATTACTACTATGGAATTAAATGTTAATAATGAAACACATCAGCTAAAAGCTGTTTTGTTGGGTATCGCTGATAGTTTTGGTGGCACTCCTGAGTTAGGTGATTGTTATGACCCAAAATCAAAAGAACATGTTCTAAATGGAACATTTCCTCAAATAAATGATATTACTGATGAACTTAAAGAGTTTCAGGCTGTTTTAGAAAAATATTCTATTCAAATATATCGACCCTCTAATATAGCGAGCTTAAATCAAATATTTTCAAGAGATATTGCTTTTGTGATTAGCAATAAAATTATTCTGTCTAATGTTATAAAAGATAGAGAAAAAGAAATTTTAGCTATTGACCCTTTATTGAATTTAATTAAAAAAGAAAATATAATAAGTTTAGATAAAGATTCTCGAATAGAAGGGGGGGATGTTATCCTTTTTAATAAATTTATTTTTATTGGTTATTCAGAGGAAGAAGATTTTATAAAGTATAAGGTTGCAAGAACTAATAAGAGCGGTGTTGAAAGAATTAAGTCTTTATTTCCAGAAAAAGAAGTAAAATCATTTGAACTGCTTAAGTCAGATGATAATGCTAAAGAAAACGCATTACATCTTGATTGTTGTTTTCAACCCATAGGTAAAAACCAGGCGATTATTTACGAAGGAGGTTTTAAAAATAAAAAAGATATAAAATATTTAAACCAGTTATTTGGTTCTGGAAATCTAATTAAAATTAACTCACAAGAAATGTATGATATGAATTCTAATATTTTTTCAATTTCAGAAAATGTTATTATTTCAGAACGAAGTTTTTTACGCTTAAATAAAATATTAAGAGAGCGTGGCTTTACAGTTGAAGAGATTTCATATTCCGAGATATCTAAGATGGAAGGTCTGTTGCGATGTTCTACAATGCCATTAATAAGAAAATGAAGCAAATAACAAATTATATTATGATGATTGAACCAGTTTCGTTCAATTTTAACGAAGAAACTTCTGTTGACAATCATTATCAAAATTCTAGCATTAGTATTTCTCAAAATGAAATACAAGAAAAAGCGTTAAATGAATTTCAAAATTTTGTTGAAGTATTAGAAAATAAAGGTGTGAATGTTATTGTTTTTAAAGATACTATGATTCCTTTTACTCCTGACTCTATATTTCCTAATAATTGGGTTTCCTTTCACGAAAATGGTAGTATCTTTTTATATCCTATGCTTGCTAAAAATAGAAGGAAAGAAAGAAGAGATGATATTATTTCTTTTATTTCTAGCAAGTTCCAAGTATCTGAAGTACATAGTTTAGTTGATTACGAAAATCAAAATCTTTTTCTAGAGGGAACTGGAAGTTTAATTCTGGATAGAAAAAACAGGATTTGTTATGCTGCACGCTCTAAAAGAACTGATGAGAAAATTTTACTAGAATTTTGTGATAGACAAGGTTTTACACCATTTCTTTTTAGTGCTTATCAAAATGTAGATTCCCAACGACTNCCTATTTATCACACTAATGTTCTTATGTGTATTGCAAATAATTATGCTATTATTTGTTTAGACTCTATAGATAATAAACAAGAAAGAGAAAATATTATAAAACAGCTTAATTCAACTAACAAAGAGATAATAGAGATTTTTGAGGAACAAGTTAATTCCTTTGCTGGAAATATGTTACAAGTAATGGGGGATAAGGAATACTTAGTGATGTCTAGCTCTGCTTTAAATAGTTTAAATAAAAAACAAAAAAAATCTATATTGTTTTATAATGAAATAATAGATGTAGATTTAAGCATTATTGAATCTTGTGGGGGTGGAAGTGCAAGATGTATGATGGGAGAAATATTTTTAAATTTAAAAAATGATTGAAGAACTACTAAGAAAATATATTGCCAAAGCAATAGAAGAAAAGTATCAACAAAATAATATTGAAATCCAGTTTCAAAAGACTAGAAAAGAGTTTGAGGGTGATATTACTTTAGTTGTGTTTCCTATTACTAAATTTTCTAAGAAAAGTCCTGAGATGACCGCTGAAGAAATAGGTGTTTTTCTTAAAGAAAATACTAATGAAGTTTTTAGTTTTAATGTAGTTAAGGGGTTTCTTAATCTTTCTATTGATAGTGATTACTACTTATCTTCATTCTATAAAATATTAGATCAAGATGATTTTGGTTTTTGCAAAATTAACGATGATTCTTTAAAATATGTTGTTGAATATTCTTCTCCCAATACAAATAAACCTATCCATTTAGGACACATAAGAAATAATCTTTTAGGCTATTCTGTAGCTAAAATCCTTAAAGCTTCAGGACGAGATGTTAAGAAAGTTCAAGTTATTAACGATAGGGGGATTCATATATGTAAATCTATGGTGGCATGGCAAGATTTTGGGAATAATGAGTCCCCGAAAGTAGCGGTATTAAAGGAGATCATCTTGTAGGAAAGTACTATGTTAAATTTGATGTTGAATACAAGAAAGAAGTTGCTGCTTTAATTGCTAGTGGTGCTTCTAAAGATGATGCAGAAAAAAAATCTAATATTTTTAAAAGAGCTCAAGAAATGCTTCTTAAGTGGGAGGCAAAAGATGAAGAAGTAATAAAGCTTTGGACAATGATGAATGGTTGGGTTTATAAAGGTTTTGAAAAAACATATTCAAGACTTGGAGTTGATTTTGATAAAAATTATTATGAAAGTAATACATATTTATTGGGTAAAGAAATTGTAGAAACTGGTTTAAAGAATAATGTATTTTTTAAAAAAGATGATGGCTCTGTTTGGATTGATTTAACAGAGGAGGGATTAGATGAAAAAATTGTACTAAGATCAGATGGAACAGCTGTTTATATTACTCAAGATATTGGTACTGCAGTATTAAGACATAAAGATTTTGATTTTTCTCATATGGTTTATACAGTTGCAAATGAGCAAGATTATCATTTCAAGGTATTATTTAAAATTTTAGAAAAGTTAGGTTATAATTGGGCAAAAGATTGTTACCATCTTTCTTATGGTATGGTTGATCTTCCATCAGGAAAAATGAAATCTCGAGAAGGAAATGTTGTTGATGCAGATGATTTAATGTCTGAAATGGTTAATGAAGCAAAAATAATTTCACAGGATTTGGGTAAAATACAAGACTTAAGTCTTTCTCAAGCAAATAATCTTTATGAAACTGTTGGTTTAGGAGCTTTGAAATATTTTATGCTAAAAGTTGATCCAAAAAAAAGAATGTTATTTGATCCAAAAGAAAGTATAGATTTTAATGGTAATACTGGCCCTTTTATTCAATATACTTATGCTAGGATTAGTTCTTTAGTTCGTAAAAATAAAACTGATTTAATACTTTCGAATGATATATTAATTTCTAATAAAGAAAAGGAGTTAATTAAAATACTATTAGAGTTTCCTAAAACTATTCAAGATGCAGCTAATTTATATAGCCCTGCTATTTTGGCTAATTATATCTATGAAATTGTTAAAGAATTTAATAGTTATTATCAGTCAACAACTATTCTAAATGCTGAATCAGATAGTATCATATCTTTTAGAATAAGTTTGTCCAAAAAAATTGCTGAAGTGAT
>JGI24539J26755_10000128_pt1 | contig 32922 bp, 46 predicted proteins | sample NorSeaMetagenome_2_FD_26755 | JGI IMG/M metagenome (IMG submission 26755) | reverse complement strand
ATGGATCCGTATAGTATACTAGAAGTAGACAAAACTAGTTCTCAGGATGAAATCAAAAAAGCATATCGTAGACTAGCAAAAAAACATCACCCTGATAAAAACGGAGGTGATGACGTTAGGTTTAAAGAAATTGCTGAAGCTTATGAGAAGGTGGGCGATGAGTCTGCTAGACAGCAGTTTGATGCAACTAATAATTTCCAAAATTTTAATGGATTTGACGGCAAAGTCAATATGTCAGATGTGTTTGATCACATGTTTGGCAATGCATTTAATGGCAAACAATCTACAAAGGGCTTAGACTTAAGACTAGATTTACATCTAAGTTTCGACGAAGCTTATTCTGGAACTTCTAAACAATTTAAGGTCAATGGTCAAGAACTTAAAGTTGACTTTAAACCTGGATTAAAAACAGGTATGAAACTTAGAGTGCCTGGAAAAGGACAACCACATCAATATAATAGTACACTACCTAGCGGAGACCTTATCATCAATGTACATGTGATGTACCGACCTGACTGGATTTTACAAGGAAATGATATATGGCTAGAACTAAATATACCATGGTTTGATATATTCTTAGGAACTAAAATAAGTGTGAATACACCCGAGGGTCAAATCTATATCAATGTACCTAGGAATAGTTATCCAGGAAAATCACTCAGAATTAAAGATAGAGGATATCCAATATACGGGACTGACAATAAAGGTGCACTTTTATGTAAATTAAATGCTGTGTATAATGAATTAAACGAGGAACAACTTGAATATATAGAGAAAGTACAGCAAGTAAAACATGAATGATTATTTCTCTAATAGCGAAAACCGAAAATGGTTTAAAATAATTGATGGACTCATTGTTAATAATGAGGATATGTTCTTTAATGCTCTATACATGGCGATGACACATCACCCAACATATGTTATAGCAGCAGATCTAGAAAATGACAAAAAGGACGTTATATTAAGTGCTATGTTAAAATATTTTGAAAACAAAGAGGAATTCGAGAAGTGTGCTAGTATTTATACTATCAAAAAACAAATCAATACGCAATGCTAATAATACCAGTAGAGAATAATAATATTGAGAAGGCACTAAAACAATATAAAAGAAAAGTCATCAAGACTAAACAATTAAAAAAAATAAGAGATCGTAAAGATTTCACTAAACCATCTGCCAACAAACGCCTACAACTACAAAAGGCAAAGTACGTAAATCGCAGTAATCAAACCGATTAACATATTAATAAAATATCTTACTATTTTTACATTTTTTAAAATACAATAGATATAGTAATTATTAATATATAAAACTAGAGGTATTAGACCTCTTAAAAAATAAGATAACGTACATGGCAGGTTTCATATCCAATTCGGATAAAGATAGTTTAATGAGAGCTAGTTATTATCAAATAACTAGAAACTTCACCAAAACAGTAAATCGTTTTATAGCATTCAAGGACAGCGATAGAATCGTTGAAATCCCACATGGCATCAAGCAGCGTAGTAAGTTTATTGATTTAATGATTAAGTATTTTGAATCACTTGAAGAGTATGAGAAATGTACAAAGCTATTAAAACTAAAGGAGCTTGTCATAATGGCAGGCGATTAATTTAAAAACAAACATTTAAATGAGCAGAGGAACAGAAAAGCAAACAAGACAAAGTAAAGCCGGAACAATTGAATCCGGTTTAAAACGAGTTACACTTAGACAATCCCAACACAAATACGTAAAAGAAATAGAAGAGAGCGATATTACATTTTGTTATGGTCCTGCGGGGACTTCAAAAACATTTACAGCATGTTATGTCGCATTAAAATTATTGCAAGAAAAAAAGATTAAAGAAATTATCCTTTGTAAACCGATACAAGAAGCAGGTGAAAAATTAGGATTTTTACCAGGAACTAAAGAAGAAAAGATTGATCCTTATATGAATTCGTATATTTCGAATATCACTAAAATAATAGGAGGTCAACAAGCAAAATATTTATTTGATAGTAGAACGATTAGATTTGAACCTCTTGCATATATGAGAGGTGACACGTTTGATGACGCTCTTATGGTATTAGATGAAGCACAGAATGCAACTTTTAAACAGTTGATGTTATTCGTAACCAGAATGGGTAAATCAAGTAAAGTAGTTGTAACTGGTGATGTGAGCCAGCATGATATATCTAGACAACATGTGAGTCTACCCAATTTCATAGACATTATGAAGGATGTTAAAGGTGTTGGTGTACATGTATTTGATAACAAAGATATTGTTAGAGCTAAGATTTTACAGGAAGTTGTACAAAGGTATGACGAATGGAAATCTAAAAACGAAAACAAATTTTAGAAACAATTCAACGGTTCCATGTATAAGTACTAAACATACAAATACATGGAACCATATCAAATTTTATTAAAGCACAGCCACTCTGGAAATCCNGATACAATCGAGATTGGATTAGACGAAGCTGGAAGAGGTGCCTTATCAGGACCTGTCACCGTCGCGGCATGCATCATGCCNNATGGTTTTCAACATGAGCTTATTAAGGATTCTAAATTATTAAGTGAACCACAAAGAGTAGACGCTAGGCGCATGGTCTTAGAAAATGCTATTGCATGGTCTATTGTTCATATATCGGTAGAAGAAATAGAATCAACGAACATTCTTAAAGCTACATTAAANGGCATGAAGAAATGTCTTGATGAGATTAGAGAAAAAAGTCAAGCTTTTGATTTTATTCTAGTTGACGGNGATCAATTTCATGGATATGACGGAGTACCATTTGAAACTGTAGTAGGTGGAGATAATATTTACNGTTCAATTGCCGCAGCTTCAATTCTTGCCAAAACAGAAAGAGATCTACTTATGAAGAAGTTAAGCATTGACCATCCTGAATATGGGTGGGGATCAAATAAGGGATACGGCACTAAACAACACAGAGATGCTATATTAGAAGCCGGTGCAACACCTCATCATAGACATTCATTTATCAGTCATATGTTAACTAAAACATCTACATTGTTTTGAGAGGNCTTCTAACAGGAATGTTATTGTTCTTAGCGGGACAAATAGGTATATGGTTTCAAACTAATGGGCAATTTATTTCCCCATGGGCNAAAAAGAATCCATGGTTACTTTCAGTAATCGGTGGAACTATGATNAGCTACATGTTTATTAGAGCAACTGCGTTTATATCAACATATTATGATGGAGCGTTNTGGCCAGGGAGATTTATAGGATTTTCTATGGGTATATGTTCATTTGCATTTTTAACATGGTATTTTATGGGNGAAGGGGTCAATACTAAGACAATGGTTTCTTTAATATTGGCGTTCGCTTTAATTTGTGTACAGTTATTATGGAAATAAGTAAACTTAAATTACCTTGGCTAGAACAAGGAAAATTAACTAGCGTTGCTGTTTATAGAAAAAACAAAAAGAGTAACACATACTATATGATTGTCACTGATATACATGTAGATGTTATAAATAATATGCGTGCTACGAAACCTATTATAGATCATAAGTATGAGATAGTAGAATTAGGAATAGGTAAAGAATTTATAAAATCTTGGGCAGAAAAGTACAAGATCAAAAAACCACAAATAGTTTCGAAATAAATGCTTAAATATTTTTTTATGTCAAATAAAAGTGGTATATTAGTAGTATGATTAGAAAAAAACTACACAAACACCAAGATCTACCAATTGTTATAGATCTTACGGGTCCAGATGGAAATGCATTCGCATTATTAGCATACGCTAAAAAATTCTCACAGGACTTGGATAAACCATATGAAGCATTACTCAAGCAAATGCAAAGTGGAGATTATGAAAATTTAATTAAAGTTTTTGATGAGGCATTCGGAGACTTTGTAATACTAGAAAGATAAATTATGAAAAGATCAATAAATATTATTAGTACATGGATCGGTGTGTTAATAGCCATTGCGTTAATGGCAGTCCTCCTTGCGTTTCCAACTATGTGGTTATGGAATAACTGTTTAGTTCCAGCAATATCATCTGTCAGTCCTATAGGATTCTGGCAAGCACTTGGTATTAATGTTCTATCACACATTCTATTTAAATCAAGTAGAATCCAATCTGCTTCAGATAAAAAATAAAAATAAATCATACTAGATTTTTTTATGTCAAATAAAAGTGGTATATTAGTAGTATAATAAAAAGATAATATGGAAAAGAAAATAATGTATTTAGATATGGACGGCGTATTAGTTGATATCTTCAAAGCTTGCGCAGATAAGTATGGTAAAGATTCAGTCTCTAGGATTGGTGATTTGTTGGATGAAGATCCAGAATTATTCTATGAAGCTGAGCCAATGCCAGGTGCTATTGAAGCTTTCAATAAATTAGTAGAAGTATATGATGTATATCTATTAACGAGCGCACCATGGGAAAGCTTAGGTTCTGTTAAAGCAAAAAGATTATGGGTTAGAAAATACTTAGGAGCGCCTGCTTATAAGAGAATTATAACTAGTCATCATAAAAATTTAATGATAGGTGACTACTTAATCGACGATAGGACTGCAAATGGTGCAGGAGAATTCAAAGGAGAACTAATCCAATTTGGTACAGAGAAATATTTAAATTGGGACATTGTACTTGATTACTTAAAAATTAATTAATATGGATTTTAAAGAAAACACAGACGTGTTATTTGACACACACAAAAAAACAAACAATGTCATAGACTCATGTATCCATGAGATTCACATAGAAGGCGCCCGAAATTATGTAGAAAACTTTAGAAAATGGTTGACACATTTTAAATGCGAAAATAAAACACAAACAGATTTACTTAAGGGTATAATCGATGACGTAGAATTAAAGTTACGACTCAAGCATAGATCAATATAATTGACTGTAGTCAAGTAAGGCCTCTGTCTCCGTTAGGATATGGAGGTTTTCTCATTTTTAAATTGTTCGTAACTTTTTAAAAATAAGTAACAGAATACTTTCCCGCTTAAATAAAAACACTTATATTTACATATAAAACAAGAATTATGAATTACGAAAGATTAGATGTTAAGTTAATAGGAGGTTCTCAAAGCATGAAAGATTGTAAGAACCAGACGCCAGATTTTAAGGATGCTAACAATAAGAAAGGAACTCCTCAGATTGGATTCAAATCTAAAGATGATGTTAATATTGAAGGAACTCTTTCACTATTAAACAAAGTAGAATTAAAAGGATTACATATATTTGATTCATATGATAAATATGATAATACATGTTATGTTACAAAACCTAAAGGTTCAATTACATATTCGGTTGAACTTGCTAAAATTAAGTTGATTTGATTTCGGAGAGAAACATGAAATCGGAGATTCTCACTAAATGTTCGTAACTTTTAAAAATAAATGCTCCAGGGTTTTTTTATATCGTTTATTTGTGGTATATTAGTAGTATAATTAAAACAGTTAAAGATATGAAACAATTTAAAGTAAGCGAAGTTACATGTAACGGAGTTGGTGGTCAAGGCTATCAAGCGGTTCTTAAACACAAAGATACAATCGTAGAAATTTGTCAAGAAGTTAGAGATCTATTAGGGTTAGATGAATTATTTTCATTGGCAACTAAAGATGAAACTAGCGATTATCACAGAGGTCATAGATTTGAAGAAGTTGAGAATAATGCATATAGGCTTATTAGCGGTATTGCAAGACATTGTTCTACTTACCTTGATAATGATGAGTTAATTGAGATGCATGTACCTGCAGTATTAAAAACATTAACTATTGAAGATAAGATTACATTAGTTGCAGATGCATGTAGAGATTGCGCAGGAGCTGATCATTGGTATGCATTCGAAAAGGATTGGGGATAATGGATATTAAAGAACGATATGATCGGATGGATTTAGCCACACATGTGGTTTTCCCGGATGATAAAACAATCCATGTGGTAGATCATATTGAGGTAATTGAAGATTTTATTCTTATAGAAACAGATACTGGATTCTTCTTCAATGACATGGATGTTTTTACTATTCATGAAATGGTAGATATTGAATATAAAATAGAAAAATTATTAAGATGAGAATAACATTTATATCAGATACACATACTAGGCAAAGGTATCTAAACCTCCCAGGAGGAGATTTGCTAATTCATGCTGGAGATATAATGAATAGTGGATATAGTAAACATGACATAACCGAATTCTGTGAATGGTTTGATAAGCAAGATTACAAACATAAAATATTTATCGCGGGAAACCATGATAGAATGTTTGAAAATAATCCATTGTTCGCAAATACAATTGTAAACAACTATGATGTTACTTATCTACAAGATGATGAAGATATTATTGATGGTGTAAAAATATATGGAACTCCATGGCAACCTGAATTTTGTAATTGGGCGTTTAATCTTCCTAGAAATGGTAAAGAACTCGAAGAAATATGGAATGAAATACCAAAAGACACAGATATTCTTATTACACATGGGCCACCACAAGGTCATTTAGATATTAGTGGACCTCCACATAATGAAGGAAATCTTGGTTGTGAATTGTTAAGAGTTAAGGTAGATAATCAACCACCAAAGATTCATGTGTTTGGACACATCCATGGAAGTTATGGTTATAAATTCCATAACGGTACGCATTTTATTAATGCTTCAGTCTTAAACGAAAGATATGACCAAGTAAATGAACCAATGACAACTGATTGGGATAAAGAAACAAATAAAATAACCTTTATATAATTATTATGGAAGAACAAGGAATTTTATTGGAAGAAGCATCGTTTAAGTTTTCACAAGATGCTAATTGTTTATCAGACGAAGATGAATATGAATTTTTAGAAATAGAAGCACAAAGTTCGCTAGGCATAGATAGAGATGAAGATTGTTTCTTTGTATTAAAGACAGAAAAATGGTCAGTAAATGGAGTAGAAGAATTAGAAAAGTTATTTGATAGAATTAGAAAGGTAGTAATAAATTATGAAAGCAAAAAGTAAATTTGAAATAAAAGACACAAGAACGTTTAGCGAGAAGGCTAAATCATTCGGGCAAAGTATGTTATTTTGGACAGGCCGAAAGAAAGGAATGATACACACAATGAACATTGAATTCAAAGATATTCGTGCTGTTTTCTTTCCAAAGGATTTCGCTGAGAAATACAGATATTTAGGAACTTCAATTTGGAACGAGGACAGTAAATACTATAAAGCCTTATTTCCATTAGTTCTTGCATTGGACTATGAGGCAAAACCTAAATGGTGTCCAAGATGGTTCTTAAGATTTTTACACCTTTTTGGTTCAGATAATTCAATAGTTAGAGTTAGAAATCGTAGACTACATAATCTAGAAAATAAATTAACTAATGGTATTATGTTCGTTGATTGGAAAACTAAATGGTCTAATTATGATTTAAGAATCAGTATTCATGGACCAGAACACCTTCAAGAATTAGCACATGCTATTGAAAATAGATTTTATAGTAAAGGTAGACAAACTGAATTAGTTGAGCAAATCAAAGCAATAGATCCAGAAGCAAGTATTATGTGGGGCAGTGTTAGTAGATTAGAAAAGGAACTAGAAAAGTTAGAAGATAAAGTAAAATAAATCACACCGGATTTTTTTATGTCAAATAAAAGTGGTATATTAGTAGTATAATAAAACAATATAAGTTATGAGCGCAAGTAAAATAGTAATATTTGATTTAGATGGGACATTAGCATTGATTGATGACAGGCGAGCTTTGTCTACCAATGTAAATGGTAAAATGGACTGGGACACTTTCTTTGATCCTAAGAACATCGATCTTGATTTACCAAACCCAGCTGTTATTGATATGGCACAAACACTTCACAGCGCTGGCCATAGAATTGTTATTTTTAGCGGTAGATCTAAAGGTACTAAGGATGCAACTAGAACTTGGTTAAAAAAGTTCAACGTGCCATTTGATGTATTAAAAATGAGACCGACTAGCAGGGACTTTCAGTTTATGGCAGATGATAAGCTTAAACAAAAGTGGTTTGATGATTTAATCGGACAAGATAATAAAGATCAAGTATTGTGTGTCTTCGATGACAGACAAAAAGTAGTTGATATGTGGAGAGATATGGGTTTAACTTGTATGCAAGTTGCACCCGGTAATTTTTAAAATATAATTATGATAACAGGTGTACAGCCAAAAGTTCTTATGTCGACAGATAAGGACGGAAATCTAGTAGTAAACGATGATTTTGTAGAGATGTTCTATAAAGAAAATAAAAACAATTGGAAGCTTATTAGAGAGCGAGATCAATTAACAAAGGCATCAAATGATATCGTTTGGATCGAATGGAATGAAAATGGCACATTTAAAGAACAGTTTAAAATACCTGCAATTGGTAGAAGTTTATTAATGTCACCATTCAATCAATCATTTACTTGGCAAACTACACTCATTACCGAGATCATTGAACAGCGAGAAGATTATGTTAAATTTAAAACAGGTAATTCGAACTATGAACTATTTAAAATAAAAGACAATGAGTAGGCAATTTACTTGGTGGAGAAGATTTCATGGGGTTGTAAAACTACCTAAACGATATTTATTCAAAGGCGCAAGTGAATTATTACAGAGAATCGAATTTGGTGAATATGAGTTTGATCATTTGGGCAGAGAAGTACATTTAGAAGATTTAATTTATAAAGCTAAAGTAGATGTTATTAAGAAGGAAAGTCCATGGCTCAAAGGTGAAACATTGGACGAAGCTACAGAATATCCACGCAAACAATACAATAAACGTAGGGCTGTGATGTTAAAAAAACACCTAGAGCATGAACAAAAACTTCTATGGAAACTCAGAGATGAATTGTCTGACGAGTTCAGATTAAAAAAGGAGGATGTTGATATTCTTATGGAATCGTTCGACGGCACGACTAGAGAATTGTATTTTAAATGCATGAGTATTTCAATAGACAAAAAGATAGATCCTAAAAAAATGCAGAGGTTTGTTAATGAACAACCTCGACATATCTTAAAACCTAAAGAAAGAAAATATATTGACATGTGGATGAAATTGGTTAAAGATAATAATTGGGGTAAACTATTGAACTGGGAAACAATTAATAATAACTAAGTATAATTAGTATGAACAATGTTATATTGTATTTATTATTGGGTGTGTGTATGAATGCACTATACGACCTAAGTATTTCCTACATAAAACAAGAAGAACTTAGATTTAAAATGGCAGAACGGATTGTTTTTCTAATAGTGTGGCCGCTTTATGTATTATTACTTATCATTAATTTTATAAGAAACAATAAAAATGAATCAGATGAATAAAACTAATTATGGATATTGTTGTATTAATACAACGTTACGTACAGAGAAACCAACTATTACCACAAACCGTAGCATGATTAAACGAACATATACTGAGAAAGGTATTGTATATGCATCTGAACTTGCGTTACAAAATGTAAAAGATTTAGTTAAGATCATTAACTGGAATAATCAGAATGGTGTTAAATTATTTCGTATAAGTTCTGATATGTTTCCGTGGATGTCAGAATATGAAATATCGGATTTACCAGATTATGATAAGATTAAAAATGTATTAAAAGGTGCAGGTAAAATTGCAATGGATAATGGTCAAAGATTAACATTCCACCCTGGTCCTTTTGATGTATTAGCTTCACTTACACAAAGAGTTGTTGATAAATGTATTATAGATCTAAACAAACATGGCGAAATCATGGATCTCCTTGGTTTACCACGTGACCACTCTGCTCCTATTAATATACATGTTAATACTACACAGGGTGGTAAAAATGAAGCTATGCAAAGATTTTGTGATAACTTCTATTTACTAGATGTGTCCGTGCGTAAAAGATTAGTTGTAGAAAATGACGATAAAGAAAGTCAATATACAACAGAAGATTTATATCAAGGTGTATATAATAAAACCGGTGTTCCAATTACATTTGATTATCACCATCATTGGTGTCATCCAGGTGAATTGACTCAGGAAGAGGCTCTTAAGCTAGCATCAACCACATGGCCAACTGGTATTAAACAATTAGTACATTATTCTTCTTGTCAAATGATACACGAGGATGATACACAGACAAACAAAAGAGCACATTCAGATTACATATATGAATTCATAGATACTTATGGACTATCATTAGATATCGAATTAGAAGCAAAGGCCAAGGAATTGGCACTTAAAAAATATGTGAAACAATATCAACTAACATTAGTATAAACAATATGAAAAGAATCTTAAATATTTTAAATAAATGCAATTCGCGAGCTGCAGGATTACAGGGTACTATTTTTTTAGTATTCGCAATCATAAACTTATTTACACAAAATCATGATAGATTTTGGATGTTTATGATAGGCTCGATCGTATTCTCGGCATTACAATCAATTATTGACGAACTTAGAAAACTAAACAAAAATTAAATTATGAGTTTAAAGGTAGATGCTCTTAGAGCAAAATATATCGCTATGCGATTAGAAGCTATTGCAACATTAGAAATTTATTCTAAGAATGCAGTAGGTATTGGTGAACATCCACAGGTCATCGATGAAATGGATAAATTAATCAGAACTGTTGCAGATACTAATGGTTATTTAGAGGCATTAGATGCAGTGTTTGTAACTACAGATGATGGACAAGAAATAGGCAAAACAGGCCCAATAAACGGATAATCCCAATCAACAGTCCCAACTAACCTAAATGGGGTGAATTCGTTCACCCCATTTTTTTTGATATATAAATAAATAAACTATAGATAACATGAGAAGTATTCATAAATTTGAAGATTTTGTAGGTGAAGGTAGAAGTGCATATGATGGACTCGCTGGCAAATTAACTAAAGCAGTATTTAATAAATGGGTTAAATCATATAGTGGCGGGAATGCGGTCATAAACCATGGAGATCAAATAGAAGAACGTGGCCTAGAATTTGATATTGAGGCTACTATTCATATTGATAAAAAGTTTAAAGGATTTGAAGTACTAGATTCCACTGGAGCCGATGGTAGAGATGATGACGATGAAGGTGATTTTCAAACACCATTTATAAATATAGATTTTGGTATTAATCCGGAGTGGATTCCAGGAGAATGGTCAACTGTATATTTTCATTTAGCAGATGTCATTCGTCATGAAATGGAACATATTACACAGGATGGTAAAGATCATGGAAACTATAGGAACAATAAACCTATCGAGGATGATAGTGAATTAAGAGCTTATATAAAAATGGGCCTTCTTCCTAAATCACAATATTTAATGTTACCTAAAGAGGTAGATGCTAATCTACAAGGACTTAGATATGAGGCTAAGAAGAGAAAGGAAGCAATGATTGATACAGTGACTAGATATCTAGATACACAAGAACAAGGTGGAGTTATAGACGGTACAGAGCGAGAAGAAGTATTAACATTATGGAGACGAAGAGCTAAAGAAATAGGAGGAATTCCTAATTTTTAATATATGGAATCCATCTACTAGATTTAAATCACAAAATCAAAAATAATGAAACACGTTAAACTATTTGAAGAATTCACAGCAAACAGGGTCACTTGTGATAACTGTGATTGGTCTTGGGAAATAGAAGATGGAGGCGATGATGTTTTCGTTTGTCACAAGTGTGATCATAATAATTCACCAATACTAGGTGAGAAGTTTGTCTTACAGGAACTTGAAGATCAATTTAATATAGAACTAGATCTTTATGATAATGGCAAATACTTACAACTCAGCAAGATTAAAATACCTAAAGAATCCAGAAATAGCGGCCTCGGTTCTAAAATAATGACTAGGATCACTGAATATTCTGACACTCAAAACTTAAAAATATATCTAACACCTTCTAAGGACTTTGGAGCAACTTCTATCTCAAGATTAGAAAAGTTCTACAAGTCGTTTGGCTTTGTCAAGAATACTGACAAAAGTGAAACTAAAGATACAATGGTTAGATTACCTAAATAATCATGAAGCATATAAAACTATTTGAAAACTTTATTAACGAAAAGACTAGTGGCGAATTAATTAAACCTAAAAGAGGTAAAATTACTAAATTTAACCATAAAAAATATCCGGAACTTGCTGGAGAATTCTTTGAGTTAATATCTACTGCATATTCTGTAATAGGTGGACATGCAAAGATTAAATCACCAGAAGATGTTTTTGGAGATCCAGACTGGAATTATTGGGAAGGTTTAGACATTCACGGAGATGAAGATTTCGATATGATAATGTTTGGTAAAAAAACCAAATTCGGAGTAAAATATTCAGGAGTAGGCCATGATGGTAGTTCAAAAGCAAAGAGAGAATATATTTCAGCTAGAGGTAGAGATCTTAATAAGTTAGGATTTTATATTGAGGTTTCAGGTAAAATAGCAGAGATCTTATTAGACGCATATGGTGTACCAGTAGTTACTGATCAAAAAGAAGCTGAAAAAATATTAGGTAAAAAGCTTGAATGGATTGGAACTATAGAAGGAAAGCCAGGAAATGGTTGGTATTCTAGAAAACTAGGCGGTAAAAACCATGACAAAATATTATTAGGAAGACCTAAAATTTAAAGCAAGATGAAGATAGCATACCTACATGGACTAGAGTCCACCATTGATCAGAAAGACCCAAAGATTATATTCTTAAATAAAAACTTTGACAGTGTATATGCACCATCTATTAATTATCAGGATGACAAAACATTTAATAAATTATACAAGAGCATTAAATCATTAAATCCAGATCTTATAGTAGGATCTTCAATGGGAGGTTATGTTTCTTATTTAATTGGAAGTAAACTATCAATACCAGTTCTTTTATTTAATCCAGCGATGGTTGGTAGAACATTCGACCCAGTCGTTGATGATTCAGGTTTAAAAAAGACTAAAATTAATATACGATTTGGTAAGAGTGATTCAGTAATTAACGGAAGTGCAGTTAGGTCTTTCTTTAAAGAGAATGGCATACCATTCAACCACATTGTATATAGTGGAGGACATAGAGTTCCTGTAGACGTATTTATTGATAGTATTAAAGGAGTATTAGGGATGGATGAGGTGTATAATAAAATAGAAAAAATTCAACACAGCATGAAGCATATAAAACTATTTGAACAATTCACGAGCGAGGCTAAAAAACCAGGACCAGATCCATATATGAGAGGTTTAAGCGACGATGAGAAAGAGAAGAAAGAAGATGATATGAAGAAGCAAGCTGATATGAAGGACGATGATCCTAAGGCTTATAAAGATTTACCAGGCGATAAAGAAGCTAGAGAAAAAGGAGAGGTAAAAACTTCGAAACACGTTAAAAAATATCATGAACTTTATGGTGATGAGAAGAACGAGTCTTTAGTATTAGAAAATGACGAAGGACCTATTGATGATCCAAAAATAGAAACTGCACTTAAAACAAAATCTGAAGAAACTGGCGTACCAATTGGACTTATTAGAGTTATAATGAGAAGAGGTTTGGCTGCGTGGAAAACTGGACATAGACCAGGTGCAACATCGCAACAATGGGGCTATGCTCGAGTTAACGCATTTCTTACTAAAGGATCTGGAACATGGGGCGATGCAGATAAAGATATCGCTAAAAAAGTCAGAGATGGCGGACATGATAAAGGTTTAAAGGAATCTGTATTAAACGAAGAAGATACTTATAATGATTATCCATCTGCTGCTAAGGCGAATGCACAGAAAGCAATTGATTGGAAAGAGAAATATGGTAGAGATGAAGTTGAAGCTGGTACTGCGGTTGGTTGGGCCAGAGCTCATCAATTGGCTAAAGGTGAAAATCTTTCTGCAGATACTGTTGGTAGAATGTCTTCTTTTAATAGACATCGTAAAAATGCAACAATTTCACCAGATCTTAAAGATACACCGTGGTTAGATAAAGGATATGTTTCTTGGTTGATATGGGGTGGAGATGAAGGTGTTGATTGGGCAATGGCTACAATGGACAAAATAAAGAAGGAAGAGTCTGTTATGTTGCCAAGGTATGAAGAGTTTGTTAATGAAAAGAAAAAGAGTAAACCTAAATCTGATAAACAGAAAATAAAGGATCTTACTAAAAAACAAAAGGGCTTATCTAAAAAGAACAAAGATTTTATTGAAAAAATAAATAAAATGTCCAAAGACGATCAAAAAGACCCTGCAGATAAAATAGAAACGGCATTGTTAAAATCACAAATGCAACAAACTTCTGTTGATGGCATGAAAATAGCTGTTCAAAAAAACCAATTAGCTTTGAAAGCAAAGCTAAAGACGATTAAAAAAAGATCAAAGGCATAATAATATGAAATACATTAAATTATTTGAATCATTTGTAAATGATAAAGAGATCAAGGACTGGGAAAAAGATAACGGTAAACTACCGATTCCCAAGAAGATCATAGAGATATCTAAGGATATGGCAAAGGAAGGTTTTATTAGAAAAGATACTAAGGCGGTTCAAGCTAAATTATGGATTGGATTAGAAGGAATTTCATGGATAGAAATGAAGCAAAAGTTTGGAGATATAGTAGGTAAATTTTATGGTGGAGAATTCTATAATGCTATGACAAACCCTATGGCAGAAAAATCAGCCTATTATGCATATGAAGTTTCGAAGCATGTTAGCGATATGGTTGCTAATGAAGAATCAGTAGAACCTGCTTACTATCTAATGAAAAATTATTTTAATTCATTTGGATTAAATATTAACAGAAATAAACTTTTCGACAGAGCAGAAAGAGAACTAGATGCATGGATGAAAAACAACAAAATAGAAACGTTATAATATATTAAGATATATAATAAAAATTAACAACTCAACATGGACAAAAAAATATTATCATTCGAAGAGTATGCTGCTAATAAAAATCTAGCAAATACTGACAAATTGGCTGAAGACGAAATCGAAATCAAAGTAGACGGAGAATATGAAATCGAAGTAGAAAAAGAAGGCGAAGACGAAAAAGAAGCGGAAACTGAAGAAGTTGAAGAGACTGAAGAAGTTGAAGAGACTGAAGAAGTTGAAGAAACTGAAGAGGTTGCAAAAGCGGTTTCAGAAATGATGACAGAGGCATATGAATCTGCCGTCAAAGAAGCATGTGAATATGACAAAGATGACTATCCTGATCATACATTAGAATCTTATCTTAAAGAGAATGCTGCATTAGTTGCTACATTAACTGCAGAATCGATGGAACAAGCACACGCTGAAATCAAAGATGATGATATGACTATCGAAACATATGAAGCTATGTTGAATACTGTAAAGGAATCTTATAACAAGAAAATAGAAGAATTAAAAGAAGGTTGGTCAGCTAAATAACATTTGATTTGAGTATCATCGAATTAAACTTTTTAAAAGGTTCATGTATAACACATGAACCTTTTCTATTTAAAAGAGATTAATTATGCCTAGAATACCAGTAGAAATTATTTATATGCAAATAGCTTATCAAACGGCTAAATTGAGTTATGCAGAACGAAGACGAGTTGGTTGTATTATTGTAAAGGACGAACAAATAGTTTCGTTTGGTTATAACGGTACACCTCATGGATTTAATAACACATGCGAAGAAATCGAAACAGAAACGGTGTATTATGAAAATCCAGATATTGCTGTAGATTTAGTAGAAGAACATGGATTTGATTGTGAAAATGGATGTTGCACTAAAGAAACTACCAGTACAAAAAGAGAAGTCTTGCATGCAGAGTCGAATGCCATTACTAAATTGGCAAAATCTACAATGACATCAAATGATGCAGATCTTTATACCACGACTGCACCTTGTTTTCAATGTGCAAAGTTGATTATACAAGCAGGAATTAAAAGAGTATATTACTCGGAAGACTATAGGGATATGAGTGGAGTCGAATTATTAGAAAAAGCTAATATTGAAGTAAAAGAAGTTATATGTTGGAACGCGGATTAGATGAACTTATTGACAAGGCCCTAGAGGATAATACCTTTGGTAAGGATTTTAAATTTAGAAAGGGTCAAAGAGAGATCATCGTTAAAATTTGCGAAACTTACCTAGAAGATCCTAAATCTACATTAGTAATTGATGCACCTACAGGTGCTGGTAAGTCTCTTATTGCTATGTGGTCAGCACATTTATTAAAAGAACTTGGTAACAGAGGTTATATGGTTACTAGCGACCTGAGTCTTCAGGATCAATATGAGTCCGACTTCTATGACTATGGTTTGAGATGGCCATCTATCAAAGGTGTAGATAATTATGAATGTTCTGTTAATGGCTTACCATTTTCATTAGGTGATTGCAAACTTAAAGGACTAGGATATGAAGCAGCTGAACAATTAAGTTGTTATAGTTCATGTAGTTATTTACAAAATAGACGTAAAGCAATTGATCAACCTATATCATTACTTAATTATTCCTTTTGGTTAATTCAAAGAAATTATGTTGATGCTAAAATGAGACAAGAAGAACGAACAGTTCCGTTTGAACAAAGAGATTTTGTATTCTTCGATGAAGCACACAGAATAGATGACATTGTTCAAAGTCATTTTAGTCCTCGTATAGATTCAAGTGTAGTTGATAAAATGGTGACTTTAAATAGATTTGCTAGTAAGCAAGGTTTACAAGAAGCCACGTATACCAAGAATAAATTACAATCACTTGTCAATGATATGATGGTTGGTGGTAAAGCTGACGTTTTTGAAGCTATGACAAAATTTGAAAGAATTCTACACAGTTATGGAAAGGTTAGACAGTTTGCAAATAAAACAGCTAAAAAAAGATATAAAGTATCTGGAATTCCTAAAGATTGGCAAACAGCATTTGCTCATTTTGATAGACTTAAAGATATTCACTGTAAAGTAGAAGATTATATAAGTTTGATTAAAGAAGTAGGTATTGATAAAATGGTTCTAGATCAAAACGAGCATGAAGCTAAATTTATGTGTGTTGAAGAAAGTCTGATGATCAATAAATACCTACACGAGAAGGCTGATTTTAAAGTATTCATGAGTGCAACTATAGGTGATCCTAGATCTTTCGTTAGAATAATGGGTATTAAGAACGCAAAGTTTATTAGAATGGACAATGCATTTAATTACGATAAGTCTCCTGTTGTTTTTGTAAATAGACATAAGCTTTCTTTCAGAGAACGAGAGACGAGTTTACCTAAAGTTGTAGAGATATTAGATCAAATAATAAGTAAACATAAGGGACAACGTGGAGTGATTCATACAGGATCATATGCATTTACTAACTATATTAAACAGAATTCTAAACATACATTTAGAATTATGGATTATGAAAATTCTAAAGAGAAGGCTCTGATTTTAGAATTGTTCAAAAAGAAAGAAGAAGCTGTGTTGATGGGACCATCATTGTTAGAGGGTTTAGATTTAAAAGACGACACTAGTAGATTTCAGATATTCTTTAAAGTACCTTATCCATCATTAGGTGATCCGCTAATTAAAGCGAAGATGCAAACATCTAATGAGTGGTATGATTGGAAAACAGGTATAAGTATATTACAAGGAGTCGGTAGATCAGTGAGAAGCAAAGATGATTGGGCAGTAACGTATGTCCTAGATGCTTGCTTTAGAAGTCTGATAAATAAGAAGGGATTCTTCCCTCCTAGTTTTATGGAGAGGGTGAGGACCATTAAATAAAACCAAAAGTACTATGAAAAAATTATTAATTATCGGTGCGTTGTTATTATCGAGTTGTGGATCTTTACAATTTAAATATGGTGTACTGAATCAGGTTGCATATAATCAAGCATTAAATGGTAATCCATCGATTACGGTTAAAACATACACTACAACATTTCAAACATTTAAAAATCTAGATCCACAAGATCTAGGCTTGTCTCATGGCGGAAGTTGGATACACTGTAGAACTCACGGCTTCCATGATCTGAATGATTGGACTGATTTTAGTTACTCGCCGCAATGGTGTAGACCTAGTGAAGGTTTTACAAGAGCAGCTTCATGGAATACAAATTGGGCATGGATGCACCAAAATGGTTGGAATAACTGGATGTGGAATCCTAGGCATAGATTCAATTACTGGGGCAATAACTGGTCACCTTGGATGGGCAATGTACACTATGGATATGGTAACAACTATTATGGATGGGGCCAACAGAACACATGGTATTGGAGTAATGGATATTATGGTGGAAACTACATGTATGGTAGAAGATCTAACATGAATGGTAGGCGCGGAAGTTTATTAGGTGCATATCCTAGAACAACTACAAGAAATGGAAGGGCGCAGTCTGCTTTGATACAATCTACTAAAAGAACTACAAAACCAAGAAGGGTTATTAGAACTAATACTACACCAATTAATAACAATACCACAAAACCTAGAAGAGTTATTAGAGAGAAGCCGGTAGTTCCTGTGATTAGAAATAATAATACTAGGCCTAGAAATAACACTAGACCTGTGATTAGAAACAATAATGGAAATAGTAATATAAGATCTAGTAATACTAGAACTAACACAAGGCCCGTTAGAACTAATAACACTCGCGCAGCATCAACTAATAAAAGAACTACTAATAAAAAAAACTAAATGGGATTTAACAAATTAATACTTCCAGATGTAGATAGATTGGATGAACAATTACAAAGTGTAGGTAAAATAGAATTCGGAAAACATTGGTTGAGGCGATTTCAAAAGTCAGATGCTATTATGGGACCTAACGAATCACATGACTTTATTAAACCTTTTGCAGATTTCGCATATAAAGAAAGCAAACTAATATTTGTAAAAGATGAATTGGATACAGATATTAAAAAATAAGTTTATGTCAAAAAAGAAAACACAAGGAAACAACACATTCTATGTTTGGATTAAATCAGAGAGGATTGGACAAATAGTAGAAGTAGCAGAAGAACAATCTAATCCTGCTTGGATTCAATTCACGGATGGCACTCAATGTAACTCTGCGCTTGTGCACGAGTTTTTAATGGGTGCAGATTCAGAAGATCAAGCAAATAAAATCGCAGTTGATTTTGGTGGAATTACAACGTTTACTACNCCGGATGCAGCAACACCAGTAAGGCCTCGTAGAGACATCGAAACAGTTGATGCAACACCAGTAAGGCCTCGTAGAGAACCAGTTGCTGAGATCAATGTAATGCAAGAGATGCTCAAGAAAATGAGTGCTAAAAACAAAGCTGAGATGCCCGTTAAGATTAACATCCCATCTAAAGAAATATATGCACTGCTTAAGGATCAAATGGACATTACTAAAAAGGACTTAAATAGTCAAATATCAGCGCTCGTAGAAGATCAGATAGATAACTTAAGACAGCAATTAAAAGAACAAATAGAATCATTTATTAATAACTATTATAATGGAAGAACAAGTACAAACAACAGAACCGACAACGACTCAAGATCAGACACAACAAGAGATTCCTAATCGTAGAACAAGAAGAGATCAACTAAGACAACAAGGTATTTTAAAGTATCTTAGTAAAAAGAACTTTCTTGATCCTATTCGTGCAAATTTTAGATCTGAAAATATCAAGACTGGTCAAAAGATTCAGGATATTAGACGTGCAAAGCTTGAAAAACAATGGGAAGCTAGTTTTATGGCTAAATTAGAGAGTATGAAAGAAACTTGGTATGAAATCGGTTATAACTCTAAGGAAATGGAATATTTAGAAGAGGCTGCTGCTATTTTCTTTGCAAAAAACAAAGAAACTTATAGAGAAGATAAAAAGGAAGCTAAACAATTAATGAAGAAAGCTAAAGATTCTTTAGCATCTAGAAAATAAATTAATATATGTTAAGTATTGGTATCGAGCCAGCAGATAATGGCGTTATAAAAACATTAGTCGACGACAATGTAAATGGAGGTGGAGAAGAGTTTGAATCTAGAAGCGTCTATGAATTTGAAGGACCAATGAAAAGAATAAATCAAGTTAAGTTTATCAAAGATCTTATTTTTGATTTAGGAATTGATATAGGCACAGAACTAGATGCAGATTATTTACAAATCTATGCTGGTTGGGGAAAACAATATGTTGGTACCGAAAAGGAAATTAAAAACAAGATCAATATCTTAGAGAATGAAGTCAAGAGATTAGGATCTATATTAGAGAAATGAATTTAAAAGTAGAAGGTGTTTGGTGCAAGACTAGAACTGAATTTGATAGATTATCCAAGAGTGGTGATTATGATCTAACAGTTTCTTACTATGATATATTTAATCGCTTAATAAAAAGTGATCCAAATAATATTGAACCCTCTCCTATAATTATTTCAATTTACATAAGAAAATCAATTCAAAAAGTATTAGGGGATCTTGGTGAACATAAAGACGCTAAGATCCTTTATATGTTTAAGTCCCTAAGTTCAGAAACTGTTACTGGTTTCAGAGAATTTATCAACACTATGATCGATGAAGAGTGCGAGTTGGACCTGCTAGTAGTTAACAGGTGTGACTTCCCTAAGGCCGGAGTCTTAAGCAAATTCGATAATGTTAGGTTTATAGATAATGATTAAACACAGGCTCTTTTCTAAGGGCGATCAAATTCACGCCTTAATTTCATCTACACATCAACCTAACCTATTAATCCCTGTTAGAGCAACTATATATGACGTAAAGTTTGATGACGTGAATCCTCAGTACCAAATAAGAGTCAAGAAATTCTATGACCAGGTATATTTTTTAAAGAAAAATCTTTTTGGTGGTAGATTTATAAGAGATTTTGAGGGTAAATATACTAAACTTAATTTAAAGAGAGGTCTCTATTCAACAGTTGATGACATAGAGAAGAATATATTTAATGGCGACAAATGGAAACAATATTTAGTCGTTGTAGATTCAGTATTTTGTACAAGAACTAGAGCTGAACAGGAAACCTTATTTAATAATATACAAACGTTCCATATAGAGATGAAACTCAAAGAGCTCTATGAACTTGTTAATAGATCTGTTTATAAAAACGGAGAATTCTATTGGCACACCAAGGGTGAATACGTAAAATCTTTACAGAAATTTCTAGGAGATAAATACTCTAAAGATCCTAAATGGATCGACAATCTTCTATATAGACCTGAGACCGACGAAATGGACAACGTCGAATGGGTGTAAATATATTATCCTACCATAATACGTAGATATATATAAAAAAAGAAATTCATATTTATGTCAGGAATTACGGACGATGCAAATTTTATTTTTAAGAAAGTGCTTGATGTGGTTGATGCCACTACCGGTTTAGAAATTAAAGAATACATTTATGATGATGTAGCAAATGGTGGTGAAGTAACTACTAGATCACCTAAAAATGGTGCGTTAGATGCTGGAACTCCAAAACCGGTAGATGAAAAAGGTTCTGGTAAAACAACAATGACTGATGCTAATTTTTCAGAACCAGCAACTAGTAATAGTTCAATGTATCCTGAAAAAGGTGCAAATTCTAAGGCATATAATGTACAATCAACAATAAGCGGCGGTCCTGGTAAAGTTACATATGAAGATAAGGGTGAAACAGTTACCTTTGGAAAAGCGCCTAGAAGTTTATTTAATAATTGGTCCTTGCTTAGATATGCCAATAGAGTTGGTGTTGTCGCAGGTGATGATAGTACACCATATGATGGCTCGACATATAACAAAGCTGTAACTGATTCGCTTGGAATTAATCGCAGAAACAATCCAACTGCTAGAAATATTGTAGAGTATTCACAAGAAGTTGGAGGAGCATCATTCTCTTATAGCTATACTGATTTTATTCAAATGGAGCATTATGGCCAAATATCTAATGATTATTTGATTACTCTTAGGAGATTTGCATACCCAGTAGGTGATGACTTATTATCTCCTAAGGTTGCAGGTACTACAGGAGAAAAAGTAGACGCATCTGCTCCTGATTTAGCGAGAGCTGTAACATGGCTGTCACCTTCATTGGGAAATGATTTAAAAGAAATACTTAAATTTAAAACAGGATACGAATGGAAAGAAGCTAAATCTTCAATCCAAGAAGCACAATCTAAATCTGCTGATAGAGGTGCACTTGGTGGTATGATAGATGCAGGTGCAGGTGGACAAGGTGGAGCAATAGAAGCTGGTTTAAATGGATACACATCAGTACAAGCAAAGCAACTCAGATTAACCGGTAATGTAGATCATACTAAAGAAACTTATCCTAATAAAGTATTTGGACCTCTTAATATCATTGATAAAGTGTTGGCAAGAGAAAAGGGCTTAAAATTTGAACAAGAATTTAAACTTTCATTTCACTATGATTTGAAAGCATATCCAGGAACTAGCCCTAAAGTTGCATTCATGGATACGCTTGCAAACGTATTAGCATTAACATACAGTAACGCACCATTTTGGGGAGGAGCAACTAGATTCTCTGGATCAGGAGCTACTGGTAAACCATTCGGTGACACATCAAAATTGGCAGCTGGTGATTATGCTGGTTATTTAGGTTCTATCGCAGATACACTTGCGGGTATGGGTGGAAACTTTTTGGATCAATTAAAGAAGACTGCTTCTAATGTTGCTAACGGAGAGGGCATTAACAAAATACTGGGTGATTCTTCAATTCTTGAAAACATTGTTGGTGGTGGACTTATGAAATTAATGGGTGGACCCAGTGGCGGTGAGACTATTAAAGCATTTTTAACTGGTGACCCAACTGGTCAATGGCATTTGACTATTGGTAATCCAATGAACCCGATAATTGTATGCGGTAATTTAGCATTACATGACTCCGACTTTAGTTTTGAAGGACCTTTAGGTTTTGAAGGATTTCCTACTAAAATGAAAGTTGAGGTGACCCTAAAACCTGGTAGACCTAGAGATAAAACAGAAATTGAATCTATGTTTAACGCAGGTAGAGGTAGAATGTATCTACAGCCCGAATGGGCAAATGATGGTGGAGATGGTATTGATGTAGATGCTATGTTTAATGTAGATGCATATGGAGCTAAATCTTCAAAAGGAAATCTTAAAAATAAACCATATATCAGTAGATTATCTGATATGTCGGCTGGATAAAATAATATATTATAATGGAGTTTAAATTATTTGCTAATAAAAAATTAAGTGAAGATAAAGATAAATTATTTTTAGCTCAGCCAACTATGTTGTTTGGAAGTTTAAATCCAAATGATTATTTTATGATAGCTAAGCATATTGTAAAGATAGATGATCTTGTCAGGCCAGATAGAATATCGTTTGAACATTATGGCACCACGGCAGGTTTAGATATTATTCTAAAATTCAATGGTATTTCAGATCCATTTTCTATTAATGTGGACGATACATTATGGATTCCTATGGATACAATTCCTTATTTTAAGTTAGAATCTCCATCAATGTTTGAAGATAATCCTATTAAGAATCAATTTATTAAAACTAAAAGATTGAGTAAAACTGATCAACGTAGATTAAAAGCACTTAAGAAAAAATATAACAAGGAAAACTTATTACCACCTAACGTCATACCTGTTGGTAGAAAAAATTATGAATTCGATGGAACTAATGTGAGATTGGGAATGCAAGCCCAAACAGATCCTGTGGTTGCGTCAATTTTAAGTGACATGTTTCCGATTGATGACTTTAACGATTCTAAAAACGATGATGTAAGTAATCTAACGATAGACACAACAGACAATTCACAACTAGAGAATGACAACAACGGGAGTGGAAGTGGAGTAGGAATTAATTACGAAGAGTTACTAGATAAAAACAACGGAAACCCTAGGACTGGAAGCGGAACTGGAAGCGGAACTGGAGGCGGGACTGGTTCAAACGCAGATGGTTCAAAAACTGACACTGCAGATGAAACTGGAGGAAATAAAGGAGATGGAACATCACAAGGTACCAGTGATAATAATCCTACTAATAATCCGGATGCACCTTGCTCTAAATAATAATATATGGAATTATCAAATAACATATTAGCCGTAGTAGAACCTGAAATTAGACCTACTGAGATAAAGATTGATGCTTTAGCTGAAGAAAAGAATGAAAAGAAGGAAACTGGCGGAGATGACGCAGAAGAATCTGATTTCAAACAAACCAGTGTGATTGCAACATTAACACCAATGGTACTTATTAATGGATACCAATTTAAACCCAGTGATGTAGAATTTTTTGAATTAAACTTAACGGAAATACTACCTACATGTAGGTTAACATTACGTGATCAAGAAGGTAAATTCGGAGTAGGAAGTATTCCACGTGATGGAGACTTTTTTACAATACTTATAAATTCTAAAAATCAAGAAACATTCAAATCAATTCACATGGACTTTGATATAGCTGAATGTGATTCTCCAAAAGAAGGTAATGTTGTTGATGCGACATATACTATGTCAGGTTTTTGCAAAATACCTAGGATATATGCAGAAGATTGTAAAAGTTTTGGTGTTGCAAGTTCTTTAGACCATATGGAGCTGATAGCAAGAGATTTACAATTAGGATTAGCAACTAATATAGACTCATCTGATGATGAACAAGACAGACTTATGTCATTTGAACCATACCTTGATTTTATTAAGAGTACTGTTAAGGAGAGTTATATTGGTGAAGAATCCTTTCAGAAATTCTGGATAGATTCTTATTATTATATGAATTATGTAGACGTGAATGCTTTGTTCAATTCACCTAACCCACCAATAGAAGAATTTGCTGAGTCTTTGGCCTCAACCGTGGAATCGATGACTCCTAAAAGAGATGACGAAACAAATGCAGTAACAGGAAACGACATTGAAGTGCCTCTATTGTTAACTAATCATATTGCATTTATGGGAAATAGCGCATTTATAGAATCTAATAAGATTATAAATAATGCAAATGCAATCAGTACGACTGCTGGTTATGCCAGAGAAGTTACAATATATGATAATAATAGTGATAAAGCAGAGAGAAAACAAGAGTTTAGAATTGAACCATTAGGTGGAAACGATTTAAAAGAATTAGAAGAGCCACTACGAGGTAATAGAAATGATACTAGACACGTTGATCAGATAAAATACAAATATATTGGAAGACAAGAAGCTGGAGCAGATGGTCTTGGTAATGTACACCCTAATGCAGCATTTTCCCAATTACATAATACTCAAAACGAACTAGAAACACAGAAAATGAAAGTAGAGGTAACTCTTAATTCATTTAACCCATCATTATACAAGTATCAAAAGATTCCTGTATTAATGTATATTACCAATCCTAAAGCAATTCAACAAAACGAGAGAATTAAAGGTGATAAGAAAGAACTAGGAATGGATCAAGACGAGCCGTTTGCATTAGGTGAAGATACTGAGGGTATTGCAGAATCTGGTAAGGAATCTCCAAGTCAAGCTTTAGATACGTTTTTATCAGGTTATTACTTGATTGAAGATATTGTATATAGAACCGAAGAAGGTGAAACTAAACAAACAGTAACGCTTCTTAGGAGAGAGTGGCCAACTAGAACTGAGAATTTAATTAATCCACCAGGTTTAGAAAAAGCGCCTGTTGAAGAGAAAGCTGAGGCTGTCGCTGAGAATAGTCCACCTCCACCAGAGCCAACACCTGCCCCGACTCCGGAACCAACACCGGTTCCTGAACCTGAAATAGTGGAACCAGTGGAACCAATATTAGACTTGGATTTGTCACCTATAACGAAAGGCCGCACGCAACTAGGTTCTTGGTATCAATTAGATCTAAAAGCACTATGGACTGCTGATGATATTAGCCTTGTAACTGAAACTCCTAGTGTTGAATTTAAATTTATAGGGGCAAAAGAGGTTGTGGTAGATGGAAATGTCAGTATGAGTGAAAGCAGACACAACGTTAACATGTTTGAAAGCGTAAAATATAACGTTACTGGTGTTTTAGAAAAGGCTACACTTAAAGATAGTGAAGGCAAATATACTATAGAAGTGACGTTGACTTACAAGGATCAAACTGTTGTAAAAACAATAGCATTTGAATCCAGTCCATGGACAGGTCCTCAACGAATGGGCGGTTCAGGAATAAGAGTTAATAAACATTATAGCTTTGCTTATGAAGTANGGCTGTCTTCTGAGTATGGTNTTTTTGAAGGTAAATACACACTTACATCAGAAGTTGTTAAAAAAGCAAAAGGCATGCCGCCAATGTCTGGTAATATTACTGGAGAAGATTATCGTGATGTAGATACCAGAACCAAAGCGGCATGGGAATCAGAATACCAATCGCACCGAGCTTAGTGCAAAAATAAAGATAAATAATACATGTCAGACTTTAAACATATTAACGAGTTTAGAAAAGGTTCAATTTTAAGTAAGATCAGTGAAGATCCAACTTATTTGAGTTTCTTTATGATGTTTGATGCAATAGACAGAGAACATTCACCATTATTATCAGGACCAGCAGAGGAATATCTTAGACAATTTGTTGATCCTCCTGGATCAACGTCTGACAANCCNGGAAAACATGTTGCAAACTTACGAGCTTTCAAAAAAGTGTTACTTAAGATCAATAAAGAACTTCCNTGGTTTTGGCAGAAACTAAATGGCTTAGAAGCTACACAAGAATATAAAGACATGTCTGAGCCATTTAATGGAGCAGAAAAACCAAAAATAGAAATTGAATGCCTAGAAGAGAATGTTGAATTAACAGCGTTAGGTTTAATGCAGCTTTACAGGACTGCAGTATATGATTATAATAGATTCGTAGAGGTTTTACCAAAAAATTTAAGACACTTTAGAGTTTGGATCGTTATGTCAGAAGTTAGAACATTTCANCAAAGTGTTGGCGCTAGAGAGTTTGGTTTATATGGNAATTCAACAACTGCTGCGTCCGTGTCAACACCTTCGGGTTTAAGTCAAATCAAATCAGCTTTGGGTAAAGGCAGTGAAACACAGATTAAGTCGGTACCTGGTGGATTTGATGAGCCATTAGTAAAAAATTATTCGGCTGAGGCGAAACCTCACATCATGATAGAATTAGGTCATTGTGAATGGGAAACTGATTCTATAAAAGAGATGTTTTCTGATTTAAATAAACAGCCTGAACTTAGAAAACCTAAATTGAGCTTTTATTGGAACACATCTAGTATTACCAGTAATAAATTTGGACCTAACATCTCGAGTCCAGAAGCCTCACCTCTAATGCCTACTTCAAAGAAAGATGATGAGTTGTATCCCAATACTCCATTTAATCCACTTGCGAATATTCAAAATGCAATCAGTGATAAAGTTAATGGAATAGCAGATGGTCTAGTAAATAGATTTAATAATCTAAAAAACAGTTTACCNGGTCAGGGNAATAATCCAATGGGTAGAGTATATCCAGAAGGTTTAACTGGAGCTGCGGCTACATTGGCTGAAGCTGGAATGGATAAAGTTAAAGCTTTATTTATGGATAATGTCCATGGAGCTTCTGGGGCATTAGGAAGTTTAGGAGATATTAATTCTGCTTTAGAAGCTGGTAGTATCAATGGTATTATGAATTTAGCTGGTCAATTATTTAAACCTAAGCCAAATAAACCGGCAAATGGTAATATATCCCCACATGGGATATATGATCCAGCAATTGATAGTTCACCTGACGGTTTTATTAATGAAAAGGTATATGATCCTATTGCACAACAACCAAATAGTCAACCAATATCACCTGGTAGAATTCATGAACCAGGAGTAGATAGTAGTCCAGATAATAATATTAATGATAATGTACACGAATAATGGCAGATGAGCTTTTTCAAGATAATTTAAGAGATTCGCATTGGTTAGGAGAAGTCGTAGTAAACGAAGATCCTTTACTTAATGGTAGATGTCGTGTTAAAGTTTATGGTAAATTTGATAAACTTGAGAACGATTCAATTCCATGGGCAACGCCNATGAATAGAGATGCNGTGGGNTCTCATCATGTACCAAGAGTTGGTGACATAGTTGCAGTTAGATTTGATAATGGTAACATATATCATCCAGAATATTGGTTTCAAATAGATCAAAACGACGATTTAAAAACAGATATATTGGAGACATCTAATGCACCACAAGATGTTATAAGTTTAGTATATGATGCTGAGCGAAATGTAAGAATATATCATTCTCCTGAGGATGGTTTGGTTATCACTCGCGGTAGTGGTGCAAAAGAAAGACCAATGATACAAATAGACGAAGAGGGATTCATTAAGATAAGCACGGATGCGAAGATGTTCTTAGACTGTGGTGATATATTTGTTTCAAATGAAGGTGAACCTGGAGCAGATGAGACAGAGCCAGCAGTAAGAGGTCAATCTCTACAAGATTGGTTACAAATGTGGTTAGACGATTATAATGCACATATTCATCCAACTGGAGTTGGACCATCCGGTCCTCCAATGCCACCGACACCGGTTGTTGTTGGTCAATTATCAAGTACTCATATTAACTATCAACAAAAAGGTAAATAATTATGCCCGTAATTTGGCCATCATTTATCAGCGCAGCGGCTAATACAATTTCAAGCCAGCAGTTTACAAAACCAGGTGGAGCTGGATTATCGTATGATATGCCCGAGTTTTCTACTGAAGTAGGAAATAGTTTAAACGCTGCATTTATTAAAGGTCCAGGACCATATATAAATGCTGTTGATCCAAATCCACTAAGCGGTAGATATGATTTTGGTAAAGCTATTGCACAAGATTATTTAGATGCAGTTAAAGGTAAAGCAATGACTCCAGTTGGAGCAACACATACTAATAATCCTGGGGCAGAATTAGCGTTAACTGAAGGTTATGGTTTAGTATTTGAAAGATTATTAAGAGAAGGTGATATACCATTGATGGATCAAAAGGACGAAGATGGTAACATAACTGAAATGGGAAAAGAGTCTCACCCTGATTATGCTGATCTTTGTCCCGAACCAATAGTACCTCCAGACCCAATAGAAGAAGAAAAGAAAATTCAAAAGAAATTTGACAAATTTATTGAGGAAGCTAAAGACGATGACTTTTATGATTTACATAAGTTTAAGTTTTTTCAGTTTCATTGTTTAGATGGTAAAGAATCTACAAGTGATATTATTGATTTGTTTACTAATAGACTATTACAACAATTCGATTCGCTCAGTACTGCAGGAACTTGGAGTAGTACGGTTAATAGAAGGTTTAATTATATTAGATGGGCCACTAGTTTAGGGAAAGATAAATATGAAAATTTCAACATTAATGATTATTATTATGCTAGCTCACAGTGGAAGAGTAGATTTCCATACGTTAATGTCTCTACTAAAACTAGGGTTGGATTTCAAAATGCAGGCTATAATAATTGGGAAACAATAGTAGATGGAGTTTCCAGATTATTTAAAGAAGCAATAGACGTTGCATTTCCAGTATACCAGGTTTCAATTGCTGCATCTGGAAATAAAGATGCATACATATACATTGAAAATGATTTATATAAAAGAGTATCTAAAGGTAGAATGGCTCCAACTCCAATGCCTAAACCAGATCTTAGTGAAGATGTACTTTGTCCATTGAATCAATATAAATGTCAAACTTCTTTTGATAGAGAAAGAGATTTGCCACAATACGAAAGTAAAAGACCTAGAATATTAACAGATCATGTGGTTGCTTTCTTTTCATATGATAATGATACAATAGATAACGTTCAACGTTTAAATGTCAATAACGCCAATAATAATTTAGGCGAAGGTGAAGCTGCTAATATTATTTTAAGCGATTCAGGTCGTATTTTATGGTATGACAAAGATGATCAATATGTTGAAAGCCAATATGTGAATAATGAATATAAAAGACACTGGGCTAAAATACCAGCCGGTATTACAAGTATTAGTCCAAACTCTACCGATGCTAAAGCTGCGTTAACTCAATTTTTAGCATTAAATCCCAAAGATGGCGGAACTGTTTTTAAATTTCAATATGATCAAGCTAAGAAATCAAAAGAAGCAGCAGAAGAATGTGATGAGCTAGAAGATGGTGCAGAAATTGCATATACTTGGCCAGGTGGAGATCCATATGAAGAAATGGCAGCCATTACTATTGCATATTGGTATGCATGTATTGTAAAACCATTTACACCAACAACATCTATGCCACCTGCATTAATTCCCCCACCACTTACTGGTATTTATGTGCCAATTTATTACGGTGGTAAAACGAGATTAGCTAATAACTTGAGAAGAGCTTGGAACTCTGGTAAATCATTTATGATTCCACCAACAAAACCACCAGCAACTGTAGTTGCTACTGCATTAGCTGCTACTTATGCTATGCACTTATTAGAATTCAAATTACTTTATTTGGGTGGAATTCCGACGCCTGCTGGACCTGTCCCGATGGTAGGTTTTGTACCTGTAGTGTTCTAAAAAATAATAGGATATATAATATGTTACACCTTTAATATAAAAATAAATGAACAACGAAAAAAACAAAAGAATTAGAATTGGCGAAACCAAAACTAATCAAACACCAGTTGAAGAACTAGACACGAATGTTGAAAACTTAAAAAAAGAGGAAGATTCTGGACCTGAAGGTGCAGAATTCTTTGATGAAGCCGGAGAATTTGATTGGGATGCATTTGAAGCTACTTGCCCATCAAGAACGCGAAAACCCAATCCACATATAAAAACACAGAATGGAGATAAAGTATTTTCTAGGGAAGTGTATGCTCAAGAAATGTATGACATTCTTTCAGCACATGACGAATCATTAGGAAATGTTATAACTATTCTAAACCCAGGAGAAATTCATGAGGGTAAAATATACGCAGTTAGTTCTGAGTTTATTAGTGTAGATATAGGTTACAGAGAATTAATATATGTAAAATATGACAAAGAACCTACAGATGTTCAGTCATTAAAACCAGGAGACGAGACTGCAGTATTAATTACTCAGCTAAGTAAAAACTCTCATGTACTGGGAAGTATTAATGGAGGTGTTAAACACAAGGTGTTTATGGATCTTAGGGAAGCTGTCGAATCGGGAGGAACTGCATGGGTTGGTACAGTTACACATATGATTGAAAACGGAGGTTACATGGTATTAGTACAAGGAATTGAATGCTTTATGCCAGGATCACTAGCAGGAATTAATAAATTGCATGATTTTGGTTCTATTATTGGAACAGAAATGTATGTGGTTCCAGTGAGTTTCTCACCAGAACGAGGCACGTTGGTAGTTTCACACAGAAAATACTTACAAGCATTAATACCTAGTGAACTAGAGTCATTAAAAGAAACACAGGGCGAAACACTTATAGGAAACGTAACAGGTACTGCTAAATATGGTGTATTTGTAGAATTTAACAAGTGTTTAACTGGAATGATACATAACAATGATTTAGATGAGGACACGTTAGCTAAATTTAAAGCTAGAGATATTAAACCAGGTGATGAAGTTTCATTTATGGTTAAAGATATTATTAGTAATACTAAAATTACTCTAACACAAAAAGCTAATATAACAGTTAATCCTTGGTTAGACATACAATCAAGATATCAGATTCCTTCTGTAATACAGGCAACGGTAAAGACTAAGAAAGATTACGGTTTGTTTATTACAATAGAAGAGGGTGTGACNGGACTGCTACATGTTAGTGAATTGAGCGAAGNNGTAATGAGTGTATTTAAATCGGGAGATCCTATTACAGTACAGATTACCAGNATCGANGTTGACTCTATGAAAGTCTTCTTGAAAATGCCTTAATAACTATTGCAACGAGAGTGTGATATATATTGAAACGGTAATATCATAATCTTAATATGCAAAAATTAACTATAGATTCTCCGAGAGAATCAATATTGAACGCAGCACTCATGGGTGTTGAGTTTGAATTCTATTCTGATCTCGATCTAGAAGTAACCAGAAAATCTCTGGCAAAGCTTCTAGATCGAAAGATTAGATTAGAGGATAAAGCACATAGTGATTTTGAACCTTCAGCTGAAGAGTTTAAAATAGAACCAGATATGTCTGGTGGTAAAGGACTAGTAGAACTAGTGACTGGACCAATCCCCTATAGAAATGCCAGAATAATGGTTATTAAAGTGCTAGATTGGATATCTAAGAATGGGTATACTAATGATAGAGCATCAATACATATCAACTTATCATTTGATAAAAAATATCTAGAGGATAGAGACACTGTCTTGAAGATGAATGTTCTTAAATTCATTTTAGAGTTTGACGAAAAACAAGTTTATAGGTTATTTCCGGAGAGAGAAAAATCTGCGTATGCAAAAAGTGTTAAATGGGTGATGCCAAAATGGGAATCATTTCATTTTGATGCCAATCAAATAGCTTCTACTAATTTTAAATTTGCCGATACTAAATATTACGGAATAAACTTTTCTAAGAAGGAGAAGAATTATTTAGAGTTTAGATATATCGGTGGTGCGGATTATGAAAAGAAAGTCGATGATATACTGTATCTAACTGAGAGTTTTTTAATGCAAATGTGGAAATTATGCAATGACGCCAGATTTAGTAATGAAAATAAAATTGAACTTCAAAGAATTTTAAATAGGAATAAACCAGTTTCTGATATGTTGAAAGATTACTCAGCAGTTTCAAAGAATTGGCCAGATATACAAATATTGACCGATTTACAAGACAATCCCACAATCATAAAGGTACACTGGGAGAGGTTTAAATTGAGAGTAATGGATTTATTAGTAAATGGATCAATGACTGAGGGTATTATTAATTATGACTCGGACTACGGTGCTGTTCAGATCAAGGATGGTAAATTCCCAACTGTGTATTTTTTAGAGAACTTTGAATTTATTGATTGCGAAATAGCAGGAAATGTAGATAATTCAAGTTTTTATAATTGTGATATATCTGGATCAGCTATTAAATGGGGTAGTTTATACCAAGGTACTAAAGTAAAAGAATCCAAGGTAGAATCTAGTTACACACATGGTAGTTGTGAGTTAACTAATTGTTATGTTGCGGGTCGTGATACCATGTTTAAAGGTAAAATGACAGGTGGTATATTCAGAGAAGGTTTTATGACAAACAG
>JGI24539J26755_10000127_pt1 | contig 32961 bp, 29 predicted proteins | sample NorSeaMetagenome_2_FD_26755 | JGI IMG/M metagenome (IMG submission 26755) | reverse complement strand
TAATTAATTATATCAACGGTTACTTTGAATGCATTCTAAGCAAGCTTTTCACCGCAAGATTTACAGTGTTTAGCTTCTGCTAAATGATTCTCATCATTACAGTTTTGACATACTTGAGTACTAATTGATTTTCTATCGATTTTAATTGCTTCTACACTAACCAAGCCCGTTGGTACAGCTAATATTCCATAACCCATAACCATTATAATNGAGGCTAAAAATTGACCAAGTGCTGTTTGAGGAGCAATGTCACCATAACCAACTGTTGTTAATGTAACGATAGACCAGTAAACGGATTTTGGTATGCTGGTAAATCCGTTTTGTTTATCTTCAATCACATACATAATCGTACCCATAATTACAACCAAGCAGAAAACAAAAACTAAGAAAGCAACAATTTTACCTCTTGTAGCCATTAATGCTTTTTTAAGTGTATCTGCTCCCTCCATGTAGCGAACTAGTTTTAAAACTCTAAATATTCTTAAGAGTCTAAATATTCGAAGCATGCCAAAGTATTGTCCTTCTATGATGAAAATTGCAATATAGGTTGGGATAGTCGCCAAAAAATCGATTATTCCCATTGACGAGAAAATGTATTTTTTTGAGTTCGTTACAACCCAAATTCTTAGTGCGTATTCAATGGTGAAAAGAGCTGAGAAAATCCATTCACTCCAATTAAATATGATTTTATATTTTTCGCCTAAAGAAGGAACCGTCTCTAGCATAGTGAGTAGCACGCTTAGAGCAATTACTATTAAAAGAGCAACGTCAAAAGCTTTACCTGCTTTTGTATCTGCTTCAAATATAATTTCATGTAGCTTCGATTTAAGCTTTGTAATCATTCATCAAAGATAATAAAGGATTGCTAGGTTCAAATTCTAATTAATACAATAATATGATTTATGCGTTCAGCAATAGGAGTAGAGATCTGCTAATTTTATTATTGATTTATTTGGTATCTGTCAGCCTGTTTTATTAATTCCTTTGTGTTATTCATAAGAAGCTACGACTAAATAAATTTTACGGAAATACTTAAAGATTCTTCGCTAACACTCTGAATGACGAATGATATGAAAAGTATTGTTAATTACCTATCAAAAAACACCAGTTTAATAACCGTATTAAAGTGTTTATTTCAGCACCTTTAGCGTGTTAAAATCAGGTTTTTAATGTTTGAAATTTTTGTAAGGCGATGATACGATTCGGACTTTAAGTCTTTTTGACTACAGAGTCACGCTACAATCAAGCACCATTATTTAGTATGCAAACTAGCCAATATAACCCAATCCGTAATTTGGAAGGAGGTACAAATGAGGAAACTTTAAGCGAATACATAAAGACCCTTCGTCACCTATTTGGATGACAAATGATGGCAGAAATATTTTAGTTAAATCCCATTAATAAAGTGACATTTTCATCTTTCTTCAAAAACAATATTTCTTTGCCTAGGCTTCTTATACATGTTCTTAGCAATGATTTCTGTTTTCCTGTTCGGACGATAGTGATTGTTGTTTGGATTTAAAATACATTTAACTTGGAACTCGATCATTTTTTCAAAAGGAGCAAGGAACTTCTCTGTATTGGATTGCTCTAAACCACTTCCTTTAAGTAAGTTTATTACAGTATAAACTGACTCAATGGTACTAAGACAAAGAGATTCTGGTTGCTGTTTTATAATAAATTTTGATTTGATTTCATTATCAAAACTCACTCTTTTTAGTTTATGCAAGTTCTTACTTAATTTAAGCATTTTTCGTGCGCAGGGCCATGTGCCATCAAGAATGAAGATGTATGGGCTATTACCCAAAAAGGAAACAATTTCTGAACTTTTATTAACCGATAAGTTAAAATTTTCTTGCCCAGGATAAAGTAAAAAAGAACCGTTTTTTTCGTTAGTCAGTATTTCATTTACACGTTTATTCTTGGTAAAATCAACACCAACTATAATTTCTGAATTCTCCAATTGAAGATTCGTCATGCGCCCTGTTCCGTTTTTTTCTTTTCTGTGCTCCTTCGGATGCATCAAAATAACAAAACGAGTGTTAGTATAGATAGGGTTAGTGTGTTTACAAATACATGAGCTTGCAACCCTCATACATTTGTAACATTTATCTCTTGGTTCTTCTAAATCTCCTTGCACCTTTGGTAAATATAGGCAATAACTTACGTGTGATTGCAACGCGTTCGTATTGTGTTGAAGGAGTTGCATTGCTAAGTATATATTTAGTTCTTCAATTCTTTATTAAGAAAGGAAGTCTCTAAAAACGCGCCCAAAGAGAANGCTCAATTGAAAAAATGTCTAACTTCTTTATTATTAGACTCCTTTACGTCCTTCAATAGGAGTTACAACTAAGGAATTTTTTTTTAATACTTAGAGATTCTTCGCTAACGCTCTTGGATTACGAATGAAGGTGAACAGCTATCTGACCCCAATCTTATACGTTACTTTTTTTCAGTGTTTAGTTCGGTCTTATTGTATCCAAAAGCATAGCTTTTTGTGCAAAATTTTATCTTTGTTTAAGTCAGTTTTAATGAAGGTTCTTATTCATTTTTCATTAAGCTTGAGTCCCTAAACTTCTTTAAAAAATACCCGATCAAACTTGAATACTTTAGAACTTTATGAAACAAAAAAGGATCAATCGAAAGATTGATCCTTTTTTGTTTTTGAGGGATATAATTTGTTCTTAATTGTTAACTACAATTTTTCTAATATCAACTGTATAGTTGCCATTTAATACGTGAATAAAATAGACACCGGCACTCAAATTGCTAGCGTCAATAGTTTGAATAGGTGAAGTTACCAGTTCATTATGAACCTCATTACTTTGAGTATCTAGTACTTTAATGTTAACGCCATCTAAATTATCGTAATTATCGATAGCTATAGTTAAAGTTCCGTGACCAGGATTGGGATATACCTTTACTGTTGATGAAGCTATTTCTTTTTTGTATACTGAAGTGATTAGATCTGATAAGTAAATGTTTAAAGTGTCTTCTACGATGACCTTTGTAAGCGTATTGTTTTCATTAAAAAGAGCTGAAACTTCACATTGATTTACAGCTTTAGAGTAAAATCTAACGTCATCAATATCTCCAAGGAATGGATGACCTTTATGCCTATTGTATAAAGGTCTTTTTCCAATCAGCATTTTTACACTATTGTCAGAAAATGCATTGATACTAGTATTCATAGCACTTGTTTGAACTAAATCACCATTAGAGTAGATATTTAATTCAGCATCAATTTTTGAGAAAGTAACCACAAGATGTCTCCAAGTGTTGTCTGCATTATTAATATAATCTGTTGCTTTGTTTGTATAATCTATTGATGTTTCTCTTGAATAAGAAGTAGAGTATCCTGTTTCACCTGAAAACTCACAAAGCGTACTAAAAGTACGATCATATCCACCATAATCACTATAGTCAGAAATAGCACAATAGCTTTTAGATGCTGACTTTCCTTCTAATTTAAACCAAAATGAATAAGACCATGAACTTGGATTAGCTCCAAAGATATCAGATGCGACCGATAATTCAATATTATTATCAACTCCGTTAAAAGAATATGCAGCGTTTAAGTTTCCAAATCTATCTGTTGTTAAGGTTGCTCCATTAACAACTCCATCATGAGAATTTGAAGATTCATCGATTGCTTGTCCATTAAATGGATAATATGCTTCTAGTTTATCTAAAGGGATTTGAGCGAGTAAAACAGATGTAGAAAGTAAACCAAATATTAAAGAAACTGTTTTCATTTTTTTTCGATAAAGTTAATTTTTATTTGTTACAACATCTATTGTTTAGTGGTCTTTTTTTAATTGTAATTTTCGTTAACGGTTTAATATGACTCGTTTTTTCCTGAAATTATTTACCTAGTGGCTGTCACCAATTTTTTTGATTCCTTTCCTTTAATTAGAAGAAGGCAAACCTAAGGAGATTACGCGATAACTTATAAAACACCTATGCTAACGCTCAGGATGACTAATGATGAGTAGACAATTTGTATAGCCGATTTCCTTTTCGTGCGCACGCCAAAATTTAGTTGGTCATAAAAAAAGAAGGAGACACGTTTATTCATTAAAAAAAGGAATGTTAATTTGATATCCCCTCTTTAATAAATCTGAAAGCGACTTAAATTAATTACTTCAGATTCGATTTAAAAAGAATCTTATATAAACCTTTTAAATAAGGAGGATGTTTAGAAATGTAACTCATTGAATGAAAATACCGTATTTAGTGGCAGTTATTTAAGTTAAATAATTTTTGATTTCACAATACTGTAATTTTTTAAAGGCTGAAAATTTCAGTTGAGTGATTTTTTTTAGTTCTTTCAAAAACTTTTATTTTTCAAAATCACTATAAATAGTGACTGAAGAGTGTATAATTTCTTTTTAAACATTTATATATTTAGCCTAAAACTAAAACTTTAACCATCATGGAAAATTTACTATTAACAGCGACATTAGAATCAGGTGATTACGTAGGTTTCACCTTCTTTATTGGCAGTATGGCTATGTTAGCAGCTACTGTATTTTTCTTTCTTGAAATGAAGAGCGTTTCAGGGAAATGGCGGACTTCGCTTCTTGTTTCGGGTTTAATCACATTAATAGCCGCAGTTCATTATTATTACATGCGAGATTTCTGGGTAGAAAACAAAACATCACCAACTGAATTCAGGTATATTGATTGGATTTTAACAGTCCCATTAATGTGTGTTGAGTTTTACCTTATTTTAAAATCTTTTGGAGCTAAGAAGAGTTTACTTTGGAAGATGATATTTTACTCTGTTTGGATGTTATTTACGGGTTATCTCGGTGAAACGGTGTACAGAGAATCAAGTGCGATTTGGGGTGCGATTTCATCGTTAGGTTATTTAGGAATATTTTATGAGGTTTGGTTTGGTTCGGCCAAGAAGCTATCTAAAAATTCAAATAATCCAACCTTACAGAAAGCTTTTAATTCTTTAGCTTGGTTTATTTTCGCTGGATGGGCAATTTATCCAATAGGATATATGACAATCGAAGGAGGATTATTACATGGAGTTTTACCTGCAGAATCAATGGATATTATTTACAATATTGGAGATGCTATTAATAAAATTGGGTTTGGACTTGTAATTTATAGTTTAGCTATCAACAGTAAAAAAGAAGAGGCTACAGCTTAAATCAGTTCCGTATAAAAATTTTAAAAATGTCAACGATTTTTTCAGTCGTTGACATTTTTTTTTATCATATCTAAAATAAGGACACTCTGAATTAATAAAATTTACTATTTATTAATTCAGAGTGTTCCTTTTGTACTTGGTAATACTAAATGCTCAGGATCTCTTCTAATCGCCATTTTAATTGCTCTTGCTAACGCTTTGAAGGTTCCTTCTATTTTGTGATGCTCATTGTCACCTTCAGCTTTGATGTTTAAGTTCGAAAGCGAAGTATCAGAAAACGATTTAAAGAAGTGAAAAAACATNTCGGTTGGCATTTCGCCGATCATTTCTCTTTTGAATTCTGCGTCCCAAACCATCCATGGTCGACCTCCGAAATCTAGGGATACCTGACAAAGACAATCGTCCATTGGTAAACAGTACCCATAACGTTCGATTCCTATTTTGTTACCTAGTGCGTTTTTGAAAGCTTCACCTAATGCAAGGGCAGTATCTTCGATTGTATGGTGCTCGTCGATCTCTAAATCTCCTTTTACGTGTACTTTTAAATCAACTCCAGAGTGTTTTGCGATTTGATCCAACATGTGGTCGAAAAACCCAATACCTGTGTTCATATCACCTTTACCGGATCCATCCAAGTTTAGTTCAATAGTAATTGCCGTTTCTTTTGTTTCACGGATTACTGATGATCTTCTTTCGCCAGCAGCTAAGTGTAAGTAAATATCTTTCCAGTCGGTAGTTTCAATTGCGATGCAATGTTTTAACTCCTCAACTTTTCCAGCCAATTCTTCCAATCCTTTTTCATCTTCATGGTTGATCCAAATGGCTTTAGCGCCTAAGTTTTTTGCCAATTCAACATCGGTGATACGATCTCCAATTACAAATGAGTTTTCTAAGTCGTATTCTCCCGTCATATATTTACCCATTAAACCAGTACGTGGCTTACGAGTATCTGCATTTTCATGCGGGAAAGTCTTATCAATCAAAATTTCTGTGAATTCAATTCCTTCACCTTTTAATGCCTTTAACATCGCATCTTGAGGTGGGTGGAAGGTATGTTCAGGGAAAGAATCAGTTCCCAATCCATCCTGATTGGTTACCATCACCAATTCAAAATTCATTTTACGTACAATTTCACCCAACCATCTGAATACGCCTGGGTAAAACTCTAACTTCTCTAATGAGTCCAATTGNTAATCAACTGGTGGTTCAATTACTAAAGTTCCGTCTCTATCAATGAATAATGCTTTTTTCATANTTTTTTTCTAAGTGTCTCTTTTGTAAAGTGACGTGTTTTTTGCTTTTTNCCGAAAGCTTGTTCGTTTTCGNTTTTAAATATCATTTGCTCAAAGTAAATGAATTGTTTGCTCTTCGACTCCGCTCAGAGTGACAAAACTAGTTGGATTAAATTCAGCGTATTTGTCGTGCTGAGCGGAGTCGAAGTATTTAAGCTGTAATTTCTTTAATCGCTGCTATTACTAATTTATTCTCCTTTGGTGTTCCTACTGTGATTCGCAAACAACTTTCACAAAGTTCAACGTTTGCGCGGTTTCTTACAATGATTGATTTCTCAACCAGCTTGTTGTAAATATCAGTAGCATCATCAATTTTAACCAAAAGGAAGTTGGCNTCACTTGGGTATATGTTGCGCACAGTTGTTATTTCTTCTAATGCTTCTGAAAGCACAATTCTTTCGGCTAGAATAACATCTACNGCGTCATTTTTTTTATCTAAATCCCCCAACATTTCACCTGCCTTCTCTTGTGTTAAGGTGTTGATGTTATAAGGAGGTTTGATTTTATTTAAAACGGTAATAATTTCCTTCGATGCGAATCCCATTCCGAGTCGTAATCCAGCTAATCCCCAAGCTTTACTGAATGTTTGCATTACAATAAGGTTAGGGTAGAAGTCTAAATAATCAATCCAAGATTGAGAATGACTAAAATCAATATACGCTTCATCAACTATTACAACGCCTTTAAAATTGTTTAAAACGCGTTTAATCGCTTCAGGATCTAATGTGTTTCCTGTTGGGTTGTTTGGTGAACATAACCAAATAACCTTTGTGTTTTCGTTGATTGCTTCAAGTAGTGCGGGCTCGTTAATTTCAAAATCTGACGTTAACGGAACTGCTGTTGCCTTCACATTATTAATGTCTGCAGATACTTGATACATTCCATAAGTAGGAGGCAGAATGATTACTTCATCTTTACCGGGCTCACAAAATGCACGAAATATTAAATCGATTACTTCATCGCTACCATTTCCTAAAAAGATGCGTTCTTGTCGAACGTTTTTTAGGTGAGCGATTTTAGCCTTTAAATCTTGTTGGTAAGGATCTGGGTATCTATTTAAACCTGTATCAAACGGGTTTTCGTTTGCGTCTAAATATACATCAGCCTTACCTGTAAACTCATCTCTTGCAGAAGAGTAAGCTTTTAGGTTTTTGATGCTTTCGCGTAGTATGTCTTGTAAACTAAAGCTCATTATTCGTCTTTTAACAAGGTTGTGTTTTTTTGTCAGTATGAGCGGAGTTGAAGAGGTTGGCTTGGGTTAGGTGATTTCTTCGACTCCGCTCAGAGTGACATTATTACTTAATTGAATATCATTTGCTCGGAGAGACAAATGTTATTTTAATTCATTTAATCTCAAAGTTACCGCGTTTTTATGGGCGAATAACTCTTCGGCTTCCGCCATTATTTCTATGGTTGGTCCGAGGGTTTTTAAACCTTCTTTGCTAATTCGTTGGTAGGTGATCTTTTTCGTGAAAGACTCTAAAGAAACACCACTGTATGATTTAGCATAACCGTTTGTAGGTAATGTATGATTAGTTCCTGATGCGTAATCTCCAGCACTTTCTGGAGTGTAATTCCCTAAAAATACAGATCCTGCATTGGTAACCGAATTCATGAACAATTCTTCGTTTTTGGCTCCGATAATTAAATGCTCTGGACCGTATTCGTTAATCAACTCTAAAGCCTCAGCTTCGTTGTTCATTAAGATTAAAGTAGAGTTATCTAATGCTTTAGATGCAACCTCTTTTCTTGGTAATTCTGCCAACTGTTTTAAGACAGCTTCTTTTACATCATCAATCAAAGAATCTACACAGGTAACAAATACAACTTGCGAATCGGCACCGTGTTCGGCTTGTGATAATAAATCGGATGCAATGAAATCTGCATTACCGGTTTCGTCACCGTAAACCAATACTTCACTTGGACCAGCAGGCATGTCGATTGCGACTCCATCAAGACTTGCCATTTGCTTTGCAGCAGTAACAAACTGATTACCCGGTCCGAATATTTTATACACTGAAGGAACGGACTCTGTNCCGTATGTCATTGCTCCAATTGCTTGAATTCCACCAAGTTTAAATACTTTAGTGCAACCAACAGATGAGGCAGCGTAAAGAATTGCGGGATTGATTTTCCCTTCTTTATTAGGAGGCGTACACAAAACGATTTCTTTACATCCTGCAATTTTTGCAGGGATGGCTAACATTAAAACCGTACTAAAAAGGGGAGCAGTTCCACCTGGGATATATAACCCAACTTTTTCAATTGGTGTTACTTTTCGCCAACATTCCACACCAGGTTGAGTTTCGATTTTTTCCTCTTCTGTCTCCTGTACTTTGTGAAACTTGTATATGTTTTCAGCAGCATTATCAATTGCAGCTTTTAAATTATCGGGAGTAGTAGCAGCAGCCTCTACAAATTCTTTTTCGGAAACCAACAAGTTATCTAACTCAGCTCCATCAAACTTAGCGGTATAGCTTTTTAGGGCTTTATCACCATCTTTTTTTATATCCTCAAAAACACCTAAAACAATTGCTTCAAGGTTTTTCTTCTCCTGAGCTGGTCTTTTAAGGATTTCACTCCAAGTATCTTTGTTTGGGTATTTTATCGTTTTCAAAAGATTCTAATTTTGAAATTTTTATGATTTCGCCTAGTAAAGACTAATCATTTAAAATTTATAATTCAACACTCAAGTCTCTAATTTCATTCAGAAATTAAAGTACCATTTTTTCGATTGGAACGATTAATATTCCTTCAGCTCCGTTCGCTTTAAGATCATCAATTGCATTCCAAAAATCACCGTCTTTAATCACCGAATGAACCGAACTCCAACCTTCTTTTGCCAATGGAAGTACAGTAGGGCTTTTCATTCCGGGCAATGCTGCAATGATATCTTGTAACTTATCGTTAGGTGCATTTAGTAAAACATACTTGCTCTTTTTAGCTGTTTGAACAGAGTTGATTCTAAACATTAATCTGTCTAAAATATCTTTCTTTTCACCTGTTAAACCAGGAGTGGAAACTAAACAAGCTTCTGAGAACAAAATTTCTTCACACTCTTTTAATCCATTTTTGAATAAAGTACTTCCTGAGGAAACTAAATCACAAATACCATCTGCTAAACCAATATTTGGAGCTATTTCAACAGATCCGGAAATCATATGTATCTCAGCCTTAACACCTTGCTTATCTAAGTATTGTTGTAAAGTAACAGGNTAGGACGTAGCAATTTTTTTACCTTNGAAATATTGAACTCCAGGGTAATCAACCTCTTTTGGAACGGCTAGTGAAAGCTTACATTTTGAAAAACCAAGCTTTTTAATAATGTCCAAAGAAGCGCCCTTTTCAATTACTGTATTTTCTCCTAAAATTGCAATATCGGCAATACCGTCTTTCACATAATTAGGGATATCTGAATTTCTCAAGAAAAGTAATTCAGCAGGAAAGCTGTGAGAAGTAACTTTTAACTGGTCTCTTCCGTTGTTAAACTTAACTCCACACTCTTTTAAAAGTTGGATGGATTCTTCGTTTAATCTCCCACTTTTCTGTACTGCAATTTTTAAAATTTCACTCATTTTAATCAGTTATAATAAAGTAAAAAGCCACGCTTGTTAGCGTGGCTCGTTTATATTTTATGCATACATATACATCGCCCGCTTAGCCTAGGTTAATTGTATGATGATGATGGATGATTGTGATCATTTTCATTGTGGTGCAAATATACAACTATTTCTTGTTCTGTTGAAGTCTTGACTGAATTATTACATTCAGCTTTTTGGATTGTGGTAATTGTTTAGTGTAATGAATTCGTTTTTTAGTGTAAACTCCCAAATTGAATAGATTGGTTTTCTGAAAGCTTTGTTTTTTTATGAAATGATTTTGATTTAACGCTGAAATGAAAGTTATTAATCTGCCGAATCCATGAGATTTAGGATCTTTTATTTATCAAAGCTTTCATTTATATAATTAATCGGGTTAAGGAAGAACATTTTTTTCCAACCCTGTGGATCAAAGTCTATTCGCCAAAAGTGTGGAACCCATGAAACAATGGAGTAATGTAAGTGGGCTGGTTTGCCTTTTGCATTACCAGTTGCGCCTACAGTTCCGATTTCGTCACCTATGTTATTCCAAGATCCAACAGTTGTGTTGATGCTGTTTAAATGTGCGAAATAATGGAATCGTAATTTTGGACCTAGTATGATTACGAATTTTCCAGACATTCCGCCGGAACCTGTTGCGAATGTAAATCCTCGTACGGACGCGTTAACCTTTGTTCCTGTTTTAGCGAAGATATCTACGCCTTTATGCGTTCCTGATTTACCCCAGGGATAATACCAATAGCTTTCGTGGTTAAAATCGTTAATCTTCATTCCTTCAACTGGAAGATCGAAGGATTGAGGTATGCTTAAAAAGAAGAGGATTGTGAAACCAATTGTATTTAATGATTTCCGAATCCAACCTCTTTTTTTCTTCCTCTTAAATAATTTCATACGTTGGAAGATACTACGAAGTCTAAGTGATTAGCTAACTTGTTTATTATTCGTGAGAATAGCGCAGTAATTTGCTGCTATTTTAACAAGTTCATTTCTTTAATGGATACTGTTTGTCCAACCATGCAAATAGATGGTGCTCGAGAAAGTGCATATTTAAAATAAACTTTAGTTGCCCCTTTTTTAAACGCATTAGGCAGATTAACCGGCTCATAAGTTGTTGAATCGTTTACTTTAATAAGGAAGGTACAACCGTCTAATCCTGTTTTATCTTCAATAACACCTGTTGTATATCCTTTTAATTCAACATTTGAATTGTTTGAAACACTGGGACTTCCGGTAAACACTAATTCTTCTCTAGTACTTATATTGCTTGATTTTTCCTTGTTTTTACATTGAATTGTCATTAAGGAGATGATGCTTAAAACTAAAATTATTTTTTTCATATGATCAAAATCTATTTTTTATATCTGTATTGGATTTTCAATTCGTAATTTTGCAAAATTAGACGAAATATTATGTTAGCATCAAGAATTGAATCATTTATAGAATTAGGACATCAAATTAAAGCGGCAATTGATCGTAAAGATGGTGAATATGAAGGTTTGAGTAAAAACCAGATTAACCTTTTATTGCAAACTAAAAAAGCTGGATTTAAAAACGGTTGGTTTACAAGTGAGATGGTGAACAAAGCCTTGAATGGAATTGTTTTGATGCTAAACGAAGCTGATTTAAAAGAATGGACGTCAAAGTATAGTGTGCAAATTGAGGCTGTAAAGGAAGCTAAAGAAGTAGGGTTAATAATGGCAGGTAATATTCCTGCTGTTGGTTTTCACGATCTTTTAAGTGTATTAATTTCGGGACATAAAGTAGTTGCTAAAACGAGTTCGGTTGATGAGATATTAATGCCTGCAATTGTTAAGTTGTTAGTTGCAATTGATGGCTCGTTTGATGATAAAATTGAAATTTTAGAATCTCCCAGAGCTAAGTATGATGCTGTTATAGCTACAGGGAGTGATAATTCAGCACGGTACTTTGAGCAATACTTTGGAAAGTATCCTAATATTATTCGAAAATCTAGAACGTCAGTTGCTGTTTTAACTGGAGATGAAACGCAAGCTCAGTTGGAAGCTTTAGCGCATGATTTGTTTGCTTATTTTGGATTAGGCTGTCGAAATGTTTCTAAGTTTTTATTCTTGAAAGATTTTGACATAACTCCACTTATGGATGAGTTATCCAAGCATGATAAGCCATTGGTTGAAAACGGGAAATATCATAATAATATTGATTACAACAAATCGATTTACTTAATTAACAATAATCCTTTTTTGGACGGTGGAACGTTTTTACTAAAAGAGGATAAAAATTTACAATCGCCAATTAGTGTTACGTTTTTTGAGCGTTTTGAATCGATGGAAGAAATTGAGGCCTATATTGAATTAAATAAGGAAAGTATTCAGTGTGTTGTTTCCAACAAAATTAAAGATGCTGTAGACTTTGGTGAGGCACAAAAACCAAAGGTTTGGGATTATGCTGATAAGGTTGATACTGTAGAATTTTTAGTCTCTTTGTAAAATAAATTTGTTGGAGTGAATAATCTGACACATCTTTGCATTCGAATTATGGTTCTAAATTCTAAGGATTTAGATTAATAGGGAATACAGTGAAATTCTGTAACAGTGCCCGCTACTGTAACTCTTTAAATATTTAGCTTTCAACTGCCACTGTGAAAACGGGAAGGCGCTAAATAGAGAGAAGTCAGGAGACCTGCCAAAATTCGTTATTTATTTCCACTTCCGGGGTCAGGAGTGTTAGAGGTAAAAACTTGAGATTTATATACGCAACTATATTATTTGCTTTACAACTGCAGCTTAATGCTCAGTACGACGACTCTTTGTATTTAGAGCCTGTTGTTGTTTCTGTTTCGGAAATGAAGCAAACAGATGATTTAGATTCTGCCTTAATTTTAAACGAGGAAAAAACAATCACTGAGATTCTTCAGGAAAATTCTTCTATCCAAATCCAAGATTACGGAGGTAAAGGTGCTGTTCAAAGTTTACTTATCCGAGGACTAACTTCAAGCCACACAAAAGTTAAATGGAATGGTTTACAAATAAATAGTTTGACTTTAGGGATGTTTGATTTTGGAGGAATAAGTGGATATGGAAATAATTACCTCAAGTTAAATAAGGGTGCTAATATAGAGAATGATGGAGACGGTGCTATTGGTGGTTCGGTAAGTTTTGGGTCAACAATAAAATATAATAAAGGATTTAAAACCAAATGCAGCTTAACCGCNGGNAGTTTTGGAACATATTTATTGGGAGTNTCTACAGGCGTGTCAAAAAANAAATGGGTTTATAATTTGTCATTTAACAAAGAAGCTGTTGAGAATAACTTTGATTATGAAAATTCCAAAAGAATTGGAAAGCCAACCATAACGCAGTCAAATTCGGAGTTTAGGAGTACCAATGTTATGCAAAACTTTGGAGTGCGTTTTAAGAAGTTTGAATTGAAGTCTTTGACATGGTTAAATGGTAAAAGGAAAAACATTCCAATGTTATTAACCGAAAGTCAGTCTTTTAAGAAGTACACTGCCGATAGTTCTTTTAGAACCGTTGTTATAGCTAACTCGAAAATTAAAAAGGTTAGCGTGTCAGGTTTAATAGGTAGAGACAAGCAATGGTTTGAATATAGTAATCCTGGTTTAGTGTTTACTTATTATGTTTTAAATAATGACCAAGCTGAAATTTCGACTAAAGGAAATTTTAAAAAAGTGATTTGGAGCGCTAAATCAAATCTTCAAATTCAAAATGTAACAAATACTAACTATACAGGAGTAAAAAGGAGAACTTTAAGTTTGAGCACGATAAGCTCTAAGTATTATTTTGATGCAATCAAGACAAAGATTAAAGCAACAGCTGGATTTCAGAAATCATCGGATTTAGATAAGGTTTACCCAACTACAACTATAGGTTATAAAAAGAATTTTAAAAAAATGGTTTTTACTGGAGGTGCAGGATCTCATTTTAGACAACCTTCATTTAATGATTTATTTTGGAAGTCTGGGGGTAATAGTGATTTAGAATCAGAGAATGGATGGAGTGTAGAGCAATTCATGAAACTTAAAAGGCACAAGGGGTTTAGCTTTAATATTGGAGCATATTATTCAATTATTGACAATTGGATTCAATGGGTTCCTTCAGGCGCTATTTGGACGCCTGAAAACGTAAAAAGGGTAAAGGCTAGTGGAGTAGAATCTTTATTTCAGATGAAATTTAACTTAAGTAAGTTTAAAGTTAATTTAAGTAATTCTTCTTCTTATACAAGGACCACAGTTATTGAAAGTGAAATTATAAATGATAATGCAATTGGAAATCAAGCTGTCAATATTCCGTTTTTTAATTCGGTATTAAATAGTGGTTTTTCAAACAATAAATGGAACGTAAATTCTAGCGTGACATTTAGAGGGAAAAGGTATATATCATTTGATAATAATGAAGATAGTGCTCTACCATATTATTGGTTATCAAATTTAGATGTCAGTAGAATATTTATACTAAAAGATTTAGATATAGAAAGTAAAATAAGAATTGCTAATTTATTTAATCAAGCCTATGAGGTTGTTGGTAATGTTCCAATGCCTGGCAGAGCATATTATCTAACACTTAAATTTAACCTAACCCAACAAAATTCTCAAATTTAAACAAACCGATCTATTACTATTATTATTTCTAACAATTAACATCAAAACAATTATGAAAAAAATTTACTTTTTAGCCATTATCTTAGCAACAGGCTCATTACAAGCACAAACTGATTTTGAGGACATCTCTTTATCAACCTATTTTGACGGATCAGACTTATCAGGAACAGATGACGGTTTGGGTACTTACTCTTCTACTTATACAGAAGGTGACCTTAATTTTAGTACAATATATGAGGATGGGGATTATCCCTACTGGTCTGGAGGTTGGGCATTTTCAAACCTTGTTGATTCGACTTTAGAAGACGGAGGTCAAACTTACCACAGTTATTCAAAAGGAGCTTATTCGGGAGATAACTTCGCAGTCGGTAAATCAGGTTCTGAAATTAATGTTAACGGAACAGCTAGTTTTAAGACTATTCAAATTTCTAATACCTCCTATGCCGCACACTCTATGACAAACGGAGACTTTTTTGCTAAACAATTCAACGGTGATGATTGGTTTGAGTTAACAATAGAAGGATTCAATGGAACTATTTCAACAGGTACCGTTAAAGTTTTCTTAGCAGACTCATCTAATGCTACGACTACGATTCTAAATACTTGGAAATCTGTAGATTTATCAAGTTTAGGAGAAGTTTCTAAATTAACTTTCTCTTTAAACTCATCTGATGTAGGAGATTGGGGAATTAATACTCCATCTTTTTTTGCTATGGATCAAGTTATGTTTAACATAATTACGAGTTCTAACAATGTAGCAAAGCAGGAATTAAACATTTACCCGAATCCAGCTACGACTTCAGTAAAAATTCCCTCAGGTTTTGAGTCAGTTAAAATCTACTCAATAACTGGTAATTTAATTTTTAAAGAATTAAACCCATCTAATACTTTAGATATTTCCTNTTTAAACACAGGGGTTTACATGGTTCAAGCTATTAACAGAAATATTATTTCAACAACACAATTAATAATAAAATGAGAAAACTATTGTTAATTTTAGTTTCTTTAAATTCATTTGCAGGTGGNCCTTACAGTCCACCTGCCTCTGTTTCGAGCAGCTCTGCGATATCAAAAATGTCCGATAAAATAACAAATTGGGCCATGGATGGGTATGTTGAATTTTCAGGTTATTTGAATATTGAAAGTAAAGAATTGGGTTTTGCCTCATTAGGTTATCTTTCAAATACTTTTGGAAAGTCAAATGGTTCTACATGGAGTTTAGGAGATTCAGGAGTAGTCATTCTTACATTTGATGATTATATTTCAGATAATGATGGACATGACTTAGCTGTCTTTGAGAATTCTTTTTCAGAAACATTCCTCGAATTAGCCTTTGTTGAAGTTAGTTCTGACGGTGTTAATTTCTTTAGGTTTCCATCAATTTCCTTAACCGATACCTCAATCAATATAGGAGGCTTTGGTAGTCTAGATGCTACTAATTTAAACAATTTAGCTGGTAAGTACTCTGCAGGTTACGGAACCCCATTTGATTTAGCCGAAATCCCTGATACTTCACTTTTAAATAAGCAAGCGATTCAATACGTTAAAATTATTGATGTTATTGGTACAAATTCTAAATATGCATCTCTAGACTCAAAAGGCAATAAGATTATAGATCCTTTTCCAACTTCATTTAGTAGTGGTGGTTTTGATTTAGATGCTATAGCAGTTTTAGGTAATGTCACAAGTAAAAGTAGTGTTTCATTGAAAACGTTGATTCCNCATCCAAACCCTACTTCCTCTATTGTAAATCTCAACTTTGAAGGAACCAAGATTTTATATGATATATCCGGTAAGCAAATTTTAAGGACTTCGAAATCTTTTTTAGATCTTTCAAATTTCCCAAATGGCACATACTTTATTTCTTATAAATCTGAGAGATTAAAAATTATTAAAATTTAAAGCAATTTACTTTGAAGATTAAAATTCTATTACCGACATTTATTATATTCTTTTTTTTATCGTGTCAGAAAGAAAACGATAATGGGCGCAGCGACTTGTTTACTGAATGTGGAGGAGAAGCATTTGATTTTTCATCAGGAGCTTTAATCATTAATGAAGGATCATTCCAAGGTTCAGGATCTTTTTCTCATTATGACTTGTCCACTAATTCAGTTTCAAAAAACATATATAAAAATGCAAACTGTAAGATTCCTGCTGGCTTGTTTGTTCAGTCTGCAGCATTTAACAACGGAAAAGGATATTTAGTTGCCAATGGATCTGGAGAAATACAGGTAGTAAATTTATCTACTTTCGAACATGAAAAAACCATTTCACTCTCTTACCCAAGATACATGGCCTTTGAGCAGGGTAAAGGCTATATAACCAATGGAACAATTAATGGGAAAGTTTTTGTTTTGGATTCATCTAACAAAATAATAGATAGTATTGCTGTAGCTGAAGGTCCAGATCAAATAATAGCCTCAAATGGTAAGATTTTAGTGGGCAGCAAAGGCCATTGGGATAATGTTCTTTATAAAACAATAACGGACTCTACAGTTACTATAATTAATCCTTCTGATTTATCAACCAAGGAGCTGTTAACATGGGTGAAACCAAGTGATTTTGTTGAAGATAAAAATGGGAAGGTTTGGGTAAGTTGCTCTGGTAACGGTCCGTACGATGATGGAAAAGACACTAAGCCAGCCTTTGTTAAAATTGATGTTGTAAATGGAGTAGTGGAAGATACACTAACCGTAGGAGAGGTTGGAAACAGTATCTCTAAAATAGCGATTAACCCAGAGGGAGATGTTATATACTACTTCAAAATCGATGGTGTTTATCGTTTAGGAATAAACGGAGAATATCAAAACGAGAAAGCTTTCATATTAGTTACGGGATCTTATGGAATTGAGGTAGATCCTGAATCTGGAGATCTTTTTGTTTTCGATGCAGAAGATTACGCATCAGCTGGAAAGGTAACAAGGTACAGTGCTTTAGGAACTGAAATCGTATCTATTGAAGTGGGAGTAGCTCCTAATGGAGCAATTTTTCATTAAAATTAAATTATCATGAAAAAGAGGCTAGCTGATTATTTAGCCTCTTTTTTTCGTTATGGCTTGTAAAATCCTTTCAAAATAATTGTTTTAAAAGACGTTTTGTTTAATCAAGGCAACATGGTTTCTTTTTAGTTTTGTTATTCGTGTAAAAAAAATTAAGAGACTTAAATTTTACCTGTTAACCAATAGCTGAAATAACCACATAATTCATGTAGTAAATGATTCCAGGAAGCGAGGACTTCAATAGAAGGAATCAAACAGTGTTCAAATTCAAACTTTCTATCACCAACATACCTGTTAGTTGATAAATAATTAACTTCAATTCCTTGTGCTTCAAAGCAACTTATTGATCTTCTCATATGTCTTGAAGAAGTAATTAGCAGTATTTTCTTATTGCTAAAATCACCATAAATTTCTTTGAGCTTATTTTTCGAAAATAAAGCGTTTTCGTAAGTATTTCTTGATTTAGTTTCAAAAATCCAATTTTCAGTTTTGATATTTATTGTTTTTAAATACCGCTCAAGTATTAACGACTCTTTATTTTCAGGGTGATATATATCACCGCTGCCTCCACTAAAAAGTAAAGTTTCAATTGTACCGTTTTTCAGAAGGGGAAGAGCCTGTAAAAGTCTGTCGGCATTAGAGTTAAACCTTATTATATCATTGGACGCGTCATAATTAATCATTCCACCAAGAACAATTCCAATATCATATTCTGAATATTCTAATTTCTCAACTGCAGGCTCCCATAATCTTACAAACTCATCTANAATGAAATTATTTCCAAAAATGAAAAGAAAAAAGAAAACAATTTTAATTAATTTTTTTCTCCGTTTGTCTTTTTTTGTAATTAAAATCCAAACTATTAAACCAAATAAATATGTNAAAGGAGATGTTAAAAAAGCAAGTGTTTTAGATAAGATGAAAAACATAATTAAACTTTTCCAATTCTTTTCTCAACCGATTCTCTTTTTGATTTAATCAAATTGGTTTTATTCTTATTGTAATCCATATTCATTACGCAGTAAATTCGATCGGATATTGGATCCATAATTTCGTATGCTTGTTCAACTAACTTTAAAAGTTCCGGTACAGTTGCAGCTTCGATTATAGTTCCCATAGGGGTGAACTCAAAATTGAAGCCTGTACTTTTTATGTGTTCAACAACTTTACTTACATATTCACCAATGTGATCACCTTTATCAATTGGGAATATTGCGAAATTCATTATAGCTGACATGGTTCAAATTTAGGCATAAAAAAAGCTATCTCGGCGTACGGGATAGCTTAAAGTATTTTATTGAGTTGAATTATCCTAAATCGTCAAATTTAACTTCAGTTGAGTATTTAGAATTTGTTTCTTTTAACTCTTGTGACTCTTCATAACCTTCGTAAACTCCTTTTTCTTTTTGAATATAATCGATTGCTTCATATAAACCGAGAGCAAACTTTTCGAAGTCTTCTTTATAAAGGAATAATTTATGTTTTTCGAAATGGAATTTCCCATCCTCTGTAAACTTCTTTTTACTTTCAGTAACAGTTAAATAGTAATCATCAGCTTTTGTTGCTTTTACATCAAAGAAATAGGTTCTTTTTCCAGCTCTTACCGCTTTTGAAAAAATTTCGTCCCTTCTCTCTCTATTTTCTTTGTTATCCATAATATTACTTTTAGTGTAGTTGAAAATATCATTTTCTTTCACACTGCAATATAGAATAATTTTTCTCACTAAAAAGGTTTAACATGTATAAATGATAGGTAAAACAGCAAAACTCTTCGATTAAATATTTAAATAGAAGTATTAATCGTCTTATTTAACATCTTTAGCTTCCTTACGCGCTACTCTTTTTTTGTACCAATGAATATTTTGAGGATGGAAGTAAATGAATGCAGAAATGAATACAGAGTACAATAGTGCATACTTTAGTGTTTTCACACCTTCGCTTAAGAAGATTTGAACCATTTGACCACCTGATCTTACTGTCCCCAGAACTGACTGTGTAATCAATAAGGAAGTAAGCGCAAATAAGACAAAGAGTAAGCTTGTTTTGACGTTTTCGAAAAGTGCTTTTTGAAACGTAACATTGTATTTGAATTTATGCTTGAACGCAACCATTGTTGTTGTGAACAAAAAAACCAATAGAATTAATCTCTTTAAATAATATAGCTTTTCACTTACGGCAGCCATTTGACTGCTTATGTTTTGAAATGCAATGTAGGTTGTTTGATCAATATTTGATAATATCTCTTTTCCCTCATCTGTAAAGTCAGATTTTACAACAACGCTGTCTTGCGGCAATCCAATAATTTTAATTTGGTCAACTTCTTTAAGTTGCGCATAATCAACCAAATCTCTAGTCTCTATGCCTTCGTAAATAGATTCATTATTGTACGACGAATAAATAGATAAGTAAGTAATTACCAAAAGAAAAAATACTGCTGCAGGAATTAACTTTAACTTTTTCATGGATAGTGTGAATAGATTAAGGCAAATTTAGGGTATAAAAACAAAAAAGGTTGCTTCTTTCGAAACAACCTTTTAACAATACTTTGTAAAAAAAATCTAACTATTCATTGAAATTAAGAATTCATCGTTGTTTTGAGTATGACGAACTCTTTCTTGTAAAAATTCCATTGCTTCTTGTGGAGTCATGTCGGCTAAGAATTTTCTTAATCCCCATATTCTCTTAATTGCATGTGGTGCGATTAACATGTCATCTCGTCTTGTAGAAGATAAGTTAAGATCGATTGCTGGATATAAACGTTTGTTCGCTAATTTTCTATCCAATTGAAGCTCCATGTTACCAGTACCTTTGAATTCTTCAAAGATTACTTCATCCATTTTAGATCCTGTATCAACTAAAGCAGTAGCTAAAATTGTTAAAGAACCACCGTTTTCGATATTACGAGCAGCTCCAAAGAATCTTTTTGGTTTGTGTAGTGCATTTGCATCAACCCCTCCAGAAAGTACTTTTCCAGATGCTGGTGAAACTGTATTATATGCTCTAGCTAAACGGGTGATCGAATCTAAAAGAATTACAACATCATGACCACATTCCGTCATTCTTTTTGCTTTCTCTAAAACAAGATTGGCAACTTTCACATGCTTATCGGCTGGTTCGTCAAATGTAGAAGCAACAACTTCTGCATTTACTGATCTTGCCATATCTGTAACTTCTTCAGGTCTTTCATCAATTAATAAAACAATCATGTAAACTTCAGGATGGTTTTCAGCGATAGAATTCGCTACTTCCTTCAATAACATTGTTTTACCTGATTTAGGCTGAGATACGATTAATCCTCTTTGGCCTTTACCAATTGGAGCAAACATATCTAAAATNCTCATTGAGATAGACTGTTTTGTTCCTTTTACTAAAGTGAACTTTTCTTCTGGGAAAAGAGGAGTGAGGTAGTCGAAAGGAACTCTGTCTCTTACAACATCAGGCTCTCTTCCATTTATTTCTACGACTTTAACAAGAGGGAAATATTTTTCACCTTCTTTCGGAGGTCTTATTGTTCCAATAACTGTATCTCCAGTTTTCAAACCAAATAATTTGATTTGAGTTTGAGATACATAAATATCATCTGGAGAAGATAAATAGTTGAAATCAGATGATCTTAAGAAACCATAACCATCGGGCATCGTTTCTAAAACACCTTCACTATCTACAATTCCATCAAAATTATATGCTGGTTCGGATTGTCTTCTGTTTTCATTCGGAGTCGGTCTGTCTTCCCTTCGTTTATCATTTCTTTGATCGTCCCTTCTTTCTGGTTTGTTTTCAACTCTCTCGGGTCTTTCAGTTCTCTCTGGACGATCATTACGTTCCTTTCTTTCAGAACGCTCAGCTCTTATAGGTCTTTCAGCTCTAACAGGACGATCGTTATTTTTTCGATCTTGTCTTACTGGCCTCTCAGAATTTCTTTGAACCGCTTTTAATTCTGTTTTTACAACAAGCTTCTCAACTGGCTTTTCTTCAACTTGAACTTCCTCTTTTTGAATAGGGGCAGGAGCTTCTTTTGTATTTTTAACACCTTCTTTTTTTACGCGAACTCTTTTTCTTTTTTGAATTTCATCTTGTTCATAATCAGCAGTTTCGGCATTTTCTTGTTTGTTTTGTACATCTAAAATAGACTCAACTAATTCGGCCTTTTTTAGTTTTTCTGTTCCTTTAACTTCCAAAACAGTTGCAATCTGACGAAGGTCAGCAACAAGCTTTTTGTTTAAATCCAAAATGCTATACATATATATATATTTGTTGGGTGATAATTTCAAATGAAAAAAATTGAGGAAATTTATCTGCAAGAATTTGCTGAACGATTTCTACTACAATAATATGAATAAATTCTTAGCTGAATGTATAAATTGGTGATTTTTTATAAAAAGTACTGTGTTTAAAAACCTTTTATCTTATTCGGTCCACAGATTTAACCAAGTCGTCGTCTTTTTTAATAGCCTTACCCGCTAACAAAAATAAAACGGTAGATATTGGTAATACAAAAATTGGAATTCCGAATGAAATAGAGGTAGGCTTTAGGTCTTGAATATTAAAATAAGACATTACCAAAAAAATCATTTCAACAAACGTAAACAATACACCAATCTTCGTTATTTTTTGTTGTTGCTTTCTTTTCTTAAACATGAAAATTGAAACAACGGCCAAAGCAGCTACGATTAATGATAAAATCAAGGTTTTATCATTTCCTTGAATTTGTTCGTTCTCAAAATTAATTGTTCCCGAACCCGTTAATGAAAATGTCATACCATCAGCAGTGTATTTAAAATATGTTCCAAAAGCAAAATAAGTTTGTATTCCTGCAGCAAGTAATAGGTATAAAGATTGTTGTCGTTGAATCATGTTTTTATTTTATGCAAGTGCCTTTTTAATTAAATCTAAAATAGAGNCATCGTAATTAATTTCTAAAGCAAATTTATGTGCTTTCTCTGACATTTTCCCCCAAGTTTTCTGAATTATTTTAATCCATTTTTCTTCAGTGTAATCTTTGGATGAAGCAAAAGGATGAATATGGTAATTCAAAAACACTAAACAAGCAACGTCTTCAATAAGTTGAGAGTTCGCATCATTTCTTAAATCTTTCTTTGAAATCATTGACTTTACACTAGATACAAAGTCAACTGAATAACCCACAGATTCCAATACCTCTCCAGCCTTATCTGCCTGGTATTGGTATAATCCAATTCTCCATTGGTAATACCCTTTTTTTCCAACTGGAAAATCACTTCTAGGTATTTCCCATCTTTTAAAGTGCTGACATCTAGCAGCCATTTCTTGTTCTTCTGTATAATTAGAATTAATTTTCGCTAACCATTCAAAACATTGATTAGCGTAAACTAACGCCTCTCCTTTAGGATCAGATGAATGAACTTTATTGATTAGTTCAATCGCTTTTTCTTTCATACTTATTTAGTCAAGAGTTTTTTTAATACTGTAACCAAGCGTTTTATATCAACTACTGTATTGTACTTAGAAAATGAAATTCTAATTGCAGGATTATTCATCGAAACACCCATTGCCTTTAAAACATGCGAGCCTTTATTACTACCCGAAGTACATGCGCTTCCACCACTTATCGCAATTCCTTCGAGGTCCAAGTTAAAAAGTAACATCGAAACATCTTTTTCGGTTTGAAAAGAAACGTTAATGATAGCAGGAGAGGTGTTGTGCTCGTCTCCGTTAATCTTATATTCTAGCCCTACGGATTTTAACTCAAAGAATAATTGCGACTTTAAATGATGTAAATGCTTTATAATTTCAGGTAAATCAGCCTTGATCGTCAGTAAAGCTTTTTCCATACCCAAAATTGAAGTTACATTCTCAGTTCCACCCCTAAGTCCTTTTTCCTGGCTTCCTCCGTTAATAAAAGGAGTAATACTGTGTTTCTGATTAACGTATAAGAACCCAACACCTTTAGGTCCGTGAAACTTATGACCAGAGCAAGTCACGAAATCAATATCAACTTCTTTTAATTTAAAGTCAAAGTATGCAATGCTTTGAACCGTATCAGAATGAAACAAAGCTTGATTTCTTTTACAGATTTCGTTTATTACTGAAATTGGACTAATTAAACCAGTTTCATTATTGATATGCATAATTGACACTAAGGTCTTCTTCGCAGATTTCGATAACAGTTCTTCTAAATGTACTAAGTTTATCGTTCCAGTATCGGAGATGTCAACGTATTCAAATTCAACANCTTTAGGAAGTTTAAACACAGGATTTAAAACCGCAGAATGTTCAGTTTCACAAGTGATTATTCTTTGAACTTGAAGATCTTTAATGGCACAATTAAAAACCATATTATTCGCTTCGGTTCCTCCTGATGTGAAAATAATTTCACTCGGTTGAGCCTTGATCGCATTTGCAATATTTTTCCGAGCAATTTCTATTTTAGCCCGAACGCTTCTTCCAAATGAATGAATAGAAGAGGGATTCCCAAGATCAATTAAAAGGGATTTATGCATAACACGAACTACTTCTTTCGATAAGGGAGTTGCTGCAGCGTTATCCAAATATATTTTTTGCATGGCCAAATTAAACTATGCGATAATTTCTTTTATTTCAGAAATGATTTTTTGAGCTAATTGTTCAGCTTGCTCTTCATTTGCACTTTCTGAATATATTCGAATTATAGGCTCAGTGTTTGATTTTCTCAGGTGAACCCATTCTTCAGCAAAATCAATTTTAACACCATCGATGGTGTTAATATTTTCATTTGCATATTTTTCTTTTATTTTTTCAAGAATCAAATCAACATCAATTTCTGGTGTTAATTCAATCTTATTCTTGCTGATATGGTATTGAGGGTAACCAATTCTTAAAGTTTTAGCTGATTTCCCAGTTTGCGCCATGTGTGACAATATCAATGCAATCCCAATTAAAGAATCACGTCCATAATGTAAATCAGGAAAAATAACACCACCATTACCTTCTCCACCAATAACAGCATTCTTTGCTTTCATTTGGTTTACGACGTTAACTTCACCAACTGCCGATGCAAAATATTCACCTCCAGATTTTTCGGTAATGTCTCTTAATGCTCGGGTGCTTGACATATTAGAAACTGTATTTCCTTTTCTTTTTGATAATACGTAATCGGCAACAGCAACTAAAGTATATTCTTCTCCAAACATGCTTCCGTCTTCACAAACTAATGCCAAACGATCAACATCAGGATCAACAACAATACCTATATCAGCTTTATTCTCAACAACCGTTTTTGAAATTTCAGTTAAATTTTCTGGTAAAGGCTCTGGATTGTGCGGGAACTGACCATTTGGCTCACAATATAACTCATAAATTTCTTCAACTCCTAAAGCTCTTAATAGTGGAGGAAGACAAATTCCTCCAGTTGAATTAACAGCATCTATAGCAACTTTAAACTTCGCAGCTTTAATAGCTTCAACATCTACTAATTCATGATCCAATATCTCTTTGATGTGAATATCAAAATATTTATCATTTGTAGTAATGACTCCTAAATCGTCAACATCAGCATAGTTGAAATCTTCTTGATCAGCAATTGTTAAAAGTTCTTGTCCGTCTTCACCTGAAATGAATTCACCTTTACCATTTAAAAGCTTTAATGCGTTCCATTGTTTAGGATTATGAGATGCCGTTAGAATTATTCCTCCATTTGCATTTTCCATAGGAACAGCAATTTCAACAGTTGGAGTAGTAGATAATCCTAAGTTGACAACATCAATACCCAAACCTATTAAGGTAGAAGTGACTAAATTTTCAATCATTAAGCCACTTATTCTTGCATCTCTACCAATTACAATTTTGATTTTCCCCGTTTTTCCCGATGCCTGTTTTTTAATCCACTCACCGTAGGCGCTTGTAAACTTAACTACGTCTAATGGACTTAAACCTTCACCAGGCTTACCTCCAATGGTACCTCTAATTCCAGAAATTGATTTTATTAAAGTCAAAATGGTTCTTTTTATTTCTGAAAAATAATAAAAAGTAACCTTAGAAAATATTCAAGTTTTCAACGATAAAAGTTATTAGCTTATAACTTACTGTTTATCAGGTGTTTTATTGCTTTTTAAAAATTTTAAACGAAAAATTGTGAATAATAATAGTTAAAGTTGTTTGTTCTGTACGTAATATTTCGGCAGATTTATAGGTAGAAGCTAAACTATGGAATTTTTTGAATCTTCAGATAACCACAGAGAAGTAATTACCGCTGTGAATCGCTTTAAAAGTATGGTTGAAAACCAGGAGCAATATTATTTTGATAGTGAGGAGTTAAAAGATATTGTTGAATACTATTTATTGAGAGGTGAGTTTGAACAATCGCAAGACGTTGTAGACTATGCACTTAATTTACATCCTACCAATTCGGAATTAAAAATATTAAAGGCACAAGTACTAGTTGGTAACCTTCAATACAAAGAATCCTTAAAGCTAATTGAAGAAGTTGAGTTGTTCGAACCTTACAACATCGATTTATTAATCGTGAAAGGTACTGTGCTTAGTAAGTTGAAAATGACAGATAAAGCAATAAAATGCTTTAAGATGTCATTGGATCATGCCGAATTTAAAGATGAAGTATATTATTTCATAGCATCCGAATACCAGCGAAATTTAGAATATAATGAAGCAATTAAGTATTATAAAAACTGTTTAAGAGAAAACCCCGAGCATGAATCTGCATTATTCGAATTAAATATGTGCTTTGAATGTATGACTTCTTTTACTGAAGCTATACAATTTTACAACCAGCTTATTGATTTATCTCCATACTCAGAATCGCTTTGGTTTAATTTAGCTGGAGCCCATTGTAAATTAGAAGAGTGGGTTAAAGCAGCCGATTGTTATGATTATGCTTTAGCGATAAATCCAGAATTTTCTTCTGCTTATTTTAACAAGGCTAACGCATTGGCAAGTTCTGGTGATTACGAGGCTGCCATTGCAGTTTATAAAGAGTCTTATGAGTTTGAGTCACCAAGTTTTATGACTTATGGTTATATNGGTGAGTGTTACGANCGGTTGAAAGATTTTGACCAGGCAATGGCGTTCTACAAAAAAGCCTTGAGTGAAAATGAAGAATACCCAGAAGCTTGGCTTGGAATTGCTATTTGTTTAGATGGGTTAGGAAGATCAAACGAAGCTTATGTATCGATAAAAAAAGCACTTGAATTAGAAANCGCTGATCCTGATTTTTGGTATACAGCTTCGGAAATTGAAGAGAAGCTTGGTTACATAGAAGATAGTTTGAATTCTATGAAGAGCGCTGTTGAACTTGATCAAACAGATATTTCATTATTTATGGATTATTTGCTTTTAATTGAGCGACACTTGAATCAAAATGTTTTAAAAGAAGCTATTGATGATGGAAGTGAGAGGTTTTCAAATAATTCAATATTGCTTTATTATAAAGTGGCTTTTCTTTTAAGAGTAGGTAAATTTCAAATGGCTTACCAAACATTTGAATTGGCTTTAACGATAGATTATAAAGATTATGAAAGAGTCTTTATATATTACCCAGAAGCAAAAAACAATCAAAACGTATTAGACTTGATTGATTTATATCGAGATTAATTATATTTTTCAGTAAAATAAGCGACTATGCAAGAGGTTTCAGTAGATGAATTAAAAGAGAAAATAGATAATAAAGAAGATTTTGTTTTGGTTGATGTTAGAGAACAAAACGAATTTGATATTTGTTCATTAGGTGGACTTGAAATNCCAATGAGTCAAATCATGACAAGATATCAAGAAATCCCAAAAGATAAGCCTGTAATTATTCATTGTAAAAGTGGAAAAAGATCAGCGAATGTTATTAGTGCTTTAGAGCAAAACTTCGGATATGATAATTTATCTAACCTTGAAGGTGGAATTTTAGCATGGGCTGATGAGATTGACCCAGAAATGGACCAGTATTAGAAAAGCATTTTTTTATTAGAAATATTAAAGCCGTCTCTTAACTGAGAGGGCTTTTACTTTATTTAGATGGAGACAAAAAAAAGAAACGTATTAGGTTTTTTTGGGATTTATTTCCGAGGAATGGCAATGGGAGCAGCAGATGTTGTGCCTGGTGTTTCAGGTGGTACAATTGCATTTATTTCGGGGATTTATGAAGAGTTGTTGGAAACAATAAAAGCGTTCAATATTAAAAACCTTAGAGCAATCAAATCAGAAGGATTAGTTGCTGTTTGGAAACGAATTAACGGTCAGTTTTTATTGGCTTTATTTGCTGGGATATTTACAAGCATTATTTCCCTTGCTAGTTTAATTTCAGGAATACTAGAGCAAGAGGGGCAAACAGGTGAGAAAATTGGATTGTGGAGTTTCTTTTTTGGATTAATAATCGCGTCAATAATCTATATAGCAAAACAAGTTAAAGGCTGGACGCTTAAAGATATACTTGGCTTACTATTAGGAGGTGCATTAGCATATTACATTACGATAGCGAGTGTGTCAGAAGATTCTAATAGTGTTTTCTTTTTGTTTTTTGCAGGTGCACTTGCTATTTCGGCAATGATCTTACCAGGGATTTCAGGAAGTTTTATTTTAGTGCTTTTGGGAGCTTACAAACCGGTTATTGGAGGAATTAAAAACTTAATAGAAGTAATAAAAGATGGTGAGTACAGTGAATTAGTTACTGTTGGCTTACCAATTGGTATTTTTGCGATTGGCTGTTTAGTTGGTTTACTTACGTTTTCGAGAGTGCTTTCATGGCTATTTAAAAACCATGAGAAATTAACGTTGGCAACTTTAACAGGTTTTATGATTGGGTCATTAAATAAAATTTGGCCTTGGAAAGAGGTGTTGGATACAAGAACAAACTCTGAGGGTGAAATAATTCCCACCGTAACAGGTAATTTGAGTCCCGATTCATTTGAGGAGATGTATGGTATGGAAAGCTTTTTACCTTATGCAATAGGTTTTGCTGTACTAGGTTTTGCAATCGTATATGGTTTAGAAATTGTTGGAAATAAGTTTAAAAATGAACAATAAGAAATTAGGGTTACTTGGATACCCATTAACGCATTCGTTTTCGGCAAAATACTTTGCCGAAAAATTTAAGAATGAAAATATTGAAGGTTTTACTTACGAGAATTTTGAAATCCCAACGATAGAAGAATTTACGGATGTTATTAAAAACAATCCTGAAATTGTTGGTCTAAACGTTACGATTCCATACAAAGAAAAAATCATTCCTTTTCTGGATGAATTGGATGATGAAGCGCGCGAAATTGGTGCTGTAAACACCATTAAAGTTATTCGTACTGCTGATAGCGTTAAGTTAAAAGGCTACAATACTGATATCTATGGCTTTAAGGAAACCCTTAAGCCATTACTTAAAATGAATCACTATAAAGCCTTGATTTTAGGTACTGGTGGGGCTGCGAAAGCGGTGGAGTATGTTTTAAAGAAAATAGGATTAGACGTTTTATACGTTTCTCGAAATCCGGAAAGTGATTCAGAGAGATCATACAATGAAATAAATGATGTTGCTGTAAAGAATTTCCCAGTTATTGTAAACTCAACACCTCTTGGAATGCATCCAAAGGTTGATGTTTGTCCTGATATTCCCTACGAACATTTAACGGAGGATAATTTATTGTACGACCTTATTTACAACCCTGGTGAAACACTTTTTATGAAAAAAGGTGCAGAACAAGGTGCCAATACACAAAATGGTTTAGGGATGTTAAAGTTACAAGCTGAAAAAGCTTGGGAAATTTGGAACTCATAATTGTATTAGATTGGAGAAGGAACCTGTCATCTTAGCTATTGAATCATCTTGTGATGATACCTCTGCAGCTGTTTTAAAAGGCAGAGTGGTATTGAGTAATGAGGTTGCAACCCAAAAGATTCATGAGGAATTTGGTGGCGTTGTGCCTGAGTTGGCTTCGAGGGCTCATCAAAAAAATATCATACCTGTTGTAGATGCAGCAATTAAAAAATCTGGTTTAAAAAAATCGGATTTAGATGCTATCGCTTTCACAAGAGGACCTGGGTTATTGGGGTCTTTACTTGTTGGTGTTTCGTTTTCTAAATCGCTTGGGTTAGCATTGGGCATTCCTTTGATTGAAGTAAACCATATGGAAGCGCATATTCTTGCCCACATGATTGAAGATGAAAACGGAACTCCAGATTTTCCTTTTTTGTGTTTAACAGTATCAGGTGGCCATACCCAACTAGTTGTTGTTAAATCAGCATTAGAAATGGAAGTGATTGGCGAAACAATTGATGACGCTGCTGGTGAAGCTTTTGATAAGATTTCTAAAATAATGGAATTACCATACCCTGGGGGTCCTTTGATTGATAAATACGCGAAGGAAGGTAATCCTGAAGCGTACTCGTTTTCNCATCCTAAAGTGGGNGAATTNGAGTTTAGTTTTAGTGGTTTAAAAACNAATGTTTTAAGGTTTTTACAAAAAGAGGTCAGACGAGATGAAAATTTTGTTTTAAATAACTTAAACGATATATCTGCATCAGTTCAAAAGACTATCGTAGATATATTGATGAAAAAATTAGAATTGGCTTCAAAGAAAACAGGCATTAAAAATGTTGCGATTGCTGGTGGTGTTTCGGCTAATTCTGAATTAAGGAGTAGATTATTAGAAAAGAAAAAAATAGGTTGGAAAGTCTTTATTCCTGATTTTGAATTTTGCACTGATAATGCTGCAATGATAGGTTCTGCTGGTTATTTCAAATATATTAACAACCAGTTTGTTGACCAGGCTGTAGTGGCAGATGCCCGTCTTAAAATTTAAAATAACCTTGTTTGATTAAGCGAAAAAATGTTCCTAGTATCATTTTAATTATGATTTCATCATCTCAAATCGTACATTATGAAAGAGGTTTTGTCAAATTTATTTAAAACAGTTTTTTCTCATTACTATTTTTAATAATTTGTCATTATTTTGTCCATTCAACTTTTGTAAAAATGTATTTTTATAAATTGCAATTTGTGTAACAATTAAAGGTATTGATTGTTATACTCATAGATTTGAAATTTCAAGGATGAAAAAGATAATAATATGCATTTGTTTGACAATATTCTCACTTAGCTCTATTGGTCAAGGAGAAGCCAATACTTGGTATATGGGTCAAGGTATCGGCTTAGACTTTTCTACGGACCCACCGACGCTAACAGATGGATTTAGCGATGTTGGTATGGATGGGGCTAATGCTGAACTAGAGGCATTTTCAACAATTAGTAATGGAGATGGTGAGTTCTTGTTTGCTGTAGCTGGTAAGGATATTTACGACTCTGATTTAAATAAGAGAGGCGTGTTACCTGATGGGTCAAATTATCACCTTGCTCAAGGAAGTCAAATAATTAAAATTCCAGGATCTACAAACGAATATTATATCATCTCTGTTCCAATGGGGAATGCTGGGTCTTGTACAAGTCCGCCTCCATCATATACCAAAGTAACTGTAAACGGAACTTCTGGGAACAATATTACAATTTCTTCTTCTCAGCAATTTGATCTTCCGAATGTTAGTGGTGGTCAAATGATTTTGCCGGTTACCGACAATAATGGAAATCCGACTGGAGATAATTGGATTATTTTTCATGGGGTGAATAATAATGAATTCCATGTCTATAAAATGTCAGTTAACGGAGCGATGACCTTTGAGAAAAAAATTAATCAAGGACCTTCTGCTTCGGTTGCTGTTTGTGGAAACAGCACAGGTGACGTGTCTGTTATGCTAAAATCCAATGGTTGTTACAATCAGTTTGTAATGAATTATGGTAGCCAAGTTAATTTATTTGATTTTGATGCTGAAAATGGTGATATTATTTTTGGAAATTCTACGGGCCCAATCAATGAAGCATATGGCGTAGAGTTCTCCCCATCAGGGAAAAATGTTTTTGTAAGTACAGGAACTTGGCTAAGTGGGCCTAAAATTTTCAAATTACCTGTTTCTCCGGGAGGAATGGGTAGTATACTAGGTGCTGCCACACAAATTGGTACGCCTTCTGGATCAATAAGAGGTGGTTCTATGCAATTAGCACCAGATGGGAAAATATATGTTGGTGGTTTTTCTTCTTGGGGCGACGCATTTAACAAGACTGAATATATTGGTACTATATCTGATCCTGATGGTGCAGGAGTATACGATCCTCAAGCGATTGCACTTGATGACCCACGACATATTGGAATGGGAATGCCAACTTTTATGGCTTCATTAGTTTCAAATATTCTTAAAATAATTCCCGATCCAAAGTGTGAAGGTCAAGAATCTAGTTTCGACTTTAATTTAACCGGATTAGAACAGACACCGCCAGACAGGAGNTGGAAATTCTACAATAATACTACCGCAACTGGTATTCCAATAGGAACATCTACTAATAAGATCGGAAAATTCACTTGGCCAAATGCTGGTTCTTTTGCTGTAACGTTAGAGGTGAAAGATGCTTGTGGTCGTACTAAGCACGATACTGTAATTGTTGATATTGATGAATTTGCGACCTCTGATGCCAGCATCGATTATTCTAGTTGTCCTAAACCTATCTTAACCGGTATAAATGCTGATTCAGATCAATATAAATTATATGATGAAGATCCTTTGGCCGGTGGAAATTTATTAGGCGTTGGTAAAATATTTGAAGTAGATCCAAATACTTCTTATTGGATAGCGCCAGCTGGAAATGTTACTGTATCTAATATCAACGATCCAAGAACTGTGGGTAATTGGTTAACCTCTTCCGGCAATACTTCTTTAATTATAGCTGATGGTATTGCTTCTATCTCAAATGTCGATGCCGCATTTGGTAATGACTGGGCTACTACAAGGAATGGTGATTTTGTTTTTACTTTAAAAGATGCTGGAGGAGCTACGGTTGGAACACCGGTTACTGTTAATTTTAGCGGTGCTGGTGGTTCAGAAGAATTACTTTCAGCTTCTCCAGTAGATTGGGTTGTTCCTGCGGGTACATATAGCATTTCTATAAATTCTCCTGGCTGGGCGAAAATGCGACCTTTAACTCCTAATAATAGCACTGTTGGCAGTATTTCATTTAATGGTGGTCAAGCTTCTGGAATTACAGTTAATCACGTTGTCGAAGACGCAGAAATAACTTGTTATGAACCTAAAAAAATTAACGTAGGATCATGTTGTTCAAAACCATCTGATGATGCCGTTATTGATTTGGCTTCATCAACATTAGAAGTTTGTGAAAATTTAACAGGAGATGTTGTTTCTGTATCTGGTTTAACAGATGGTTTAGATTTTAAATGGCAAGAAAGTGTTGACGGTACAACTTGGACTGATATTTCAGGAGAAGCAGGTGATGTTGCTGGTGGAGTTATTACTTTAA
>JGI24539J26755_10000126_pt1 | contig 32966 bp, 24 predicted proteins | sample NorSeaMetagenome_2_FD_26755 | JGI IMG/M metagenome (IMG submission 26755) | reverse complement strand
TTAGATATTGATGCTGATGGCGATGTAGATGCACTCACCGATGGTCTTTTGTTGTTGAGATCAATGTTCGGTTTAACTGATGATGCTTTAGCAACTGGAGTGGTTGACTTAACGAATTGCACTGAATGTGATGCTACTGGAATTGATTCCTATATATCTACTATTAAGGGCACCACTTACGGTGGTTTAAATTCTGGTGCAGGTGCTGATGATTCAGATGGTGCAGCAGGAGCTAGCGGCACTGTCACAGAACTAAGTGACGCACTGGTAGAAGATAACTCTATGTACATTGGTAATGATCCATCGGCAACGACTTCAACAGCAGAGTACAATATAGCGATTGGAACGACTGCATTAGAGTCTATTACAACTGGCGATAATAATACGGCTATTGGTCATGATGCATTATCTGATAACACTGCAGGTTATGATAACACAGCCTCTGGTGCTTACGCTTTAGGTTTTAATGATACTGGGTTTAGGAACACAGCTTCTGGTTATGCAGCGTTATATTTAAACTTTACCGGTGAGCGAAATACAGCCACTGGCGCTTTGGCTCTTTATAGCAACAGTGCAGGTACCGATAACACAGCAACTGGATCCCTCGCGCTGTATTACAATACTGAAGGCTTTGGTAATGTAGCCAATGGTGCAGGGGCGCTGTTTAATAATGATACCGGTATTTATAATACAGCCACGGGGGTAAACGCTTTAGTAGCCAATACAACAGGCACTTATAATACAGCTATCGGTTATCAAGCTAATGTCGCTTCAGAAAATTTGACTAATGCCACCGCTATTGGAAACGGGGCTTCTGTTAGTGAAAGTAATAAAATAAGACTTGGCGATTCAAATGTCGTTGTCATTGAGGGGCAAGTAGCTTTTACTAACGCATCAGACAGAAGGTTAAAGAAAGATATTACAAACACCAAATATGGTTTAAAGACAATATTAGAGTTAGTGCCTGTTGATTATCAATTAAAATCAAATGATCTTTTTCAAGTTGGCTTTATAGCTCAAGACCTAAAGCCTATTGTTCCAGAGGCTGTTACAGGCATGGAGGGAGATCTAGAAAAAGGTGAGACTTTAGGTGTCACTTATACAACGCTAATACCTGTGCTGACTAAAGCGATTCAAGAGCAACAGCTGCTGATTCAAGCTCAACAAGAATCAATTGCAGAGCAAAACAAGGTTATACAGCAACTTCAAAAAGACATGACAGCTCTTATTTTTTCGAACTAGATCATGGACATATTGTTATACCACCAGCTGGAAAAGAAAAAGGGTGGGCGCCTATTGTTTTGTCTGTTGAGATGCCCTATGGAAAATGGATAGACGATCTGCATCTAAACAGTTATGAAGTTCGAAAAATTATCAATAGCTATTAATTAATAGTAAATATGCAAATTATCGGGTTAAGTTGCGGGCGGCGAAGTGGGTAATCTTGATTTTAGAAAATCGCTGAAGCCCATTAAAAATGGTGCACCCGGAGGGATTCGAACCCCCGACCAAGTGGTTCGAAGCCACTTGCATATATCGAATTAACGCTATATAAATCAATGACTTGATAAAATAATCACCCACTATCATACGTTAATGAATAGCGCTTTTAGCTAGCAGTGTGGGCGTTTCGTTTTAAATGGTGGGTGAATTTGAACGCTGAAATGGAATGACAATCTCAGGCTTTCTACGGTAAACGCGGTTAGTTGTTGCGGTACTGTGATGCTGTAAAAGTTTGGCAGCGTGTTCGTCTGATTCTACGTCTGAAGCAGTCACCGCTTTTAAGTCGCGCCCTATTTACTCTTATTAGTTCTTGGTTTTTCTTACACCACTTTGATTGATGTTTATTTCTTAAATATAGAGGACTATACTATTTTGAATACCCTTAGCCATTTGGATACTTCTATGATACGCGCCCTATCTCGCAAAACTCTTGTCGCTCTATTTATCATATTTTCGACTTCTTCATTCGCTAGTTTTGATCTGGATGTTGATGATAATGGTGATACTGATGCGCTGACAGATGGATTGTTAGTTTTGCGACATATGTTTGGACTATCAGGGGATACACTAGTATTGGGCGCAGTTGGCAGTGAGGCAGCTCGTTCGGAACCTGATGAAATAGAATCACATCTTACTGCGGCAGGCGAAAAGCTAGATGTTGATGGCGATGGTGGTGTCGACGCTTTAACGGATGGATTGTTGATTCTAAGGGATCTCTTTGGATTGTCTGGTGACGCACTGGTCACCGGTGTCCTGTCAGATTCCAGTGAGCGAAAAACTTCAGAGCAAGTTATTAGTTATCTTGCCACTATCAAAGATAGTGACAATGATGATGTTGTTGATTCTTTGGATGCCTTTCCACTTAACTCCTCGGAGGCCTTAGATACTGATGGAGATGGTATTGGTAACAATGCCGATATGGATGATGATGGTGATGGCGTTGAAGATGGTGCAGATGCGTTTCCATTGGATGCCTCTAAGTGGGCAGATGGAGACGGCGATGTAATAAGTGATCACAAACCTTGGATTAATGAATTGCATATTGGACCGAATGGATTTATTTCTGTAGAAATAGCTGCTCGATCTACTGTCCGAATTAGGAATAAAGCTACTCTGGATGATGGCTCGATGGGTTGGGATGATTTAATAAGAATTGATTATGTTGGCAGTGATGGAAAAACCCTTCCTAGGGAGGAAGAAGGATTCACAGGAGTATGTAATGACAGTGGCAAGCGATTTCCTGGATATGAATATTTCGGAGATAATATTAATGGCTTCGGTTTTTGTTCTGGTCGTGGACCTCATTTTTCCGATGTTGCAGCAATTTCTTTAGGTGTCAAAACCTCGAATAGCGGTGATTTTTGGGCTGCGAATATTGATACTAGCACTATTTCGAATTGTGTAGATTTTGTTAGTTGGGGAGAAGAAATAACAGCACAAGTTGGTCCATGTGCTGGGGTAACGAGCACTAATAATGGATTGACGAGTTTTAGTGCAGGTCCTACAGATGACTGGAAACCCGGCCAAGGAAGGAGAGGATACGGAACTACGAAAGATGACTTTTCTGAGTGGCAGAATATTACAGAGTCCTCTTTGAAAACTGCCAATGCTAGACAATTTTTCACTTGGAATCCTAAAGTTTCTGTTTATGAGAGTGGAGATATAGATATNGCTGTTCTTGAGTTACCGAAACCTCGTAGCAGTGTGATTAAGAGCCTTCAAGACGCAGGATTTGTTGACCCCCCGAAAAATGATAAGACTTTGCTCAAAGTGGCTGCAGTAAATGAAGTAACTCCAGAAGTCTTGATTGATGATCATAGTTCCACTTATATGTTTTTTAGCTCGACCATAAGACAAGATTTTGTCGATTATATTGAAACTTCCATGGAGGAATTAATAAGTATTTTTGGTAGTGTCAGAGCTGAGAATTATTTTTATGATTTTGAATCTCAAGAGACCGAAACAGTCTTGCAAAGTATTGCCTGTCAACGCGGACGAAAAGATGCTTGTGATGGCTTCGAGAAAACGTTGCATAATTTCCCTTTTGTAGGATCTGGTGGAGGCTACCGAGGAGCAGAGGAGAGAGAATATCTTGAAGGGGCTTTGCCATTTTTAATTTTTGATATGTCTGTTGGAGTCGACGGTGGGCGTATCTACACTCTTCCATTGGGTGCAGAGGCGTGGGGAGGGTTCGCAAATTCAAATATCAGTCTTTATCCAATGACCTTCTCAGATCCTGGGTACGTTTCATTTACGGGAGCTGTGCCGACAGGTGGCACTGCAGATATTAGTTTTCGGTTTGAATTCAAGGTCTATCCAGATGTCGACCCAGCATACGAAACCTCAACGATCACTCTGGAGGGTTCTCAGAAAACAACTTACACGATAGAAGTGCCATCTCAGGGCAATAGGTCCTTCAGTTCTTTGATTATGTATGTCAGTCCTCGAGATACCCCAGTGCTTGTAGAAAGCGTCGTTATAAGTAGCGATACTAACCAAGAGTCTACCGCACTTTTTACAGAGGCTTTCGGTGGGGCAACCATAAATGACTCAGAGGATTCTGAGGATTCTGAACCTACGGATTATGGTTATTATATGCCCAAGAAAAATTTTGATGTTACAGGAAGAGCTTCAGAGATTAACAATGCCGATTTACTAGTTGGTACAGAAGGATTTGCGGAGTTAGGGTCTTACCGAGAGACCTACCTTGAATCTTTTGTGCACGAATATCTGCACAATTGGGAAGCACAACATGCCATCGCTTTTCCAGATCCTGCGGGTTTTATCGAAACATCGCAAAGAAATGAAGTAGGCGGACATTTAGTGCACGGACTTTGGACTGCGGCTGTTCAACAATATGCATATCAGTATCTTATTGAAGGTTCAGGAGATACGATTTGGAGCACGGAGATAAGGGCTAAACTCTATGACGATTCTATAGTTCCCGCGATACTGAACGCTAAAGCCAATAATGTGGATATAAGCACGGCTATCTTCAATGGGACAAGTATTGAGTATCTTGATTTACCAAATTTGTTTAGTTTGGTTCTGTTAAAAAAGTATGGATATGCAAAAGTTGTGGGAGAGTATCCTAGGCAGATGGCCGCCTCAGGCGATTGGACACTTGCCACTCAGCGAACATTCAGTAGATCTCCGAGTCAACTCTATGAAGAAGTCGAGCATTATTTATATAATAATGTTTCATCATCATCTGACCTTTTAATTTCTGAATATGAAACGCGTGAGGCGTTCGAGCAGGCTCTAGGGGTATCCTTTAATACGTCACTGCTGCAGTTGAGAAGTGATGCTTCGGGTATAAGTGAATATAGAACTATTTATACTCCATCGAATGATATAAGTAACCAAATTAGCGAGCAGTGGACGCCAGTTAATTTCGATGGATCTCAAAATCAAGTGATGAGGGAGGGTATCTCAATGACCCTTTCAAGTTCTGAGGGTGGTCAACTTATGATTAATGGTCATTTGGTCTACTTTTATGATGNAGATTCTAGTGTCAATCATGCTGCGGGTGTGCTGGTTGATGGTTGGTCTGGCTTTACACGCTCGGGGGAGAGGACAAGTGATTTATTTTATGACTTTTATGTTAGAGACCACGATAAAGATGGATTGCCAGATGACTACGATTTAGATTTTCTCGATCGTGATGGCGATGGTGTTCTTGATGACGAAGATGATGATGACGATAACGATGGAACTTTAGATATCAATGATGCTTTTCCTTATGACTCAAGTGAAACGGTGGATTCAGATTGGGATGGAATTGGAGACAGTGTTAGGTAAGTAATTATTGGGCAATAATGTTTTTTCTAAAATTCTAAAGCTTAGTCAAAATGGCGCACCCGGAGGGATTCGAACCCCCGACCAAGTGGTTCGAAGCCACCTACTCTATCCAGCTGAGCTACGGGTGCGCAGTGGAGAAACGCAGTTTAACGTATCTGAAAGTAATATCTAGTTTAAAACCGTTTATCGCTCCAAATATTGGAGCTTGTTTTCAACACCATTCCATTCATCGGCATCTGGGGGAGATTCTTTTTCCTCGGTGATGTTGGGCCAGATTTCCGCCAGCTCGCTGTTGAGAGCTGCAAACATCTCTTGACCCTCGGGAACCTCATCTTCAGCAAAAATTGCATCCACCGGACACTCCGGTTCGCATAGCGCACAATCGATGCATTCATCGGGGTGAATAACTAAAAAGTTAGGACCTTCGTAAAAGCAATCGACAGGGCAAACCTCAACACAATCGGTATGTTTGCACTTGATGCAATTGTCGCCAACGATAAAAGTCATTCGATGCTTCTCTTAAAAAATATTGATGGTCTATCTGCGCGGCAGTATAGCAGTATGCTTTGACTTTTTGCCGCCAAGGCCTGCCTATTTGCGGCTTCTAACCGATTATTCTTGTGTACGTTACTGTAAACTTTTCAGCTCATATATGAGGTCAAGCGCCTGTTTAGGGGACAGCTCATCAGGTCGCAGTTCATCTAGGCGTTTTTGAAGCGCTGAGCCAATAGGCGTTAACAGAAGTTCACTCTGACTGGGCATCGAATCAGTAATAGTGTTGTTGCCCAAGTTGACTACTGATTGAGTACCTGTTTCTAATACGGCTAGTTCGGCTCGAGCGAGCGCAAGCACCGGACTTGGTATGCCAGCGAGCTTCGCTACCTGAATCCCGTAGCTTTGACTAGCGGCGCCATCCTGCACGCGGTGCATAAAAATAATGCTGTCATTATATTCTGTCGCATCTAAATGCACGTTAACCGCACCAGCAACCTTTTCTGGCAGCGATGTTAATTCAAAGTAATGGGTTGCAAACAGCGTGAATGCCTTAACGGTTTTGGCGAGATAAAAAGCACAGGCCCACGCTAAAGATAGCCCGTCAAAGGTACTCGTCCCTCTACCAACCTCATCCATAAGAACCAGACTTCGATCGGTGGCATTATGGAGAATGTTAGCGGTTTCGGTCATCTCAACCATAAAGGTAGATCGACCACCCGCCAGATCATCCGATGATCCTATGCGCGTATACAGTCTGTCGATTAAACCAATGCTGGCGGAGGTTGCTGGCACAAAGCTGCCTATCTGCGCGAGTAGAATAATAAGTGCTGCTTGACGCATGTAGGTCGATTTTCCGCCCATATTGGGACCGGTAATAATAAGCATCTTCCGATCAGTATTCATAACAAGGTGATTGGCAACAAAGGGCTCACTGGATACCTGCTCTACCACTGGGTGACGTCCCCCCTGAATATTGATGCCCAGTTCAAGGTGCAGCGAGGGCTGACAGAAGTTAAGACTGTAGGCTCGCTCAGCCAAGGTGGCCAACACATCAATTTCGGCAATGGCAGCAGCACAATTTTGAAGGGTAGAGAGATCTTCATTGAGAGTTTCAAGCAGTTGCTCATAGAGATACTTTTCACGAGCCAAGGCCCGGCTTTTTGCACTTAATGCCTTATCTTCAAAGGTTTTTAATTCAGGGGTGATGAAACGCTCAGCATTTTTGAGTGTCTGGCGGCGTATATACTCCACAGGTGCCTTGTCACTCTGCCCCCGAGAAATCTCAATATAGTAGCCATGAACACGGTTGTAGCCAACTTTTAGCGTTGAGATTCCAGTGGCAGCCTTTTCTCGTTCTTCCATAGCCAGTAAAAATTCACCGGCATTGGTGTTGAGCGCACGCAGCTCATCCAGTTCCTCATCGTAACCATCAGCGATCACGCCACCATCACGAATCACCATTGGCGGATTTTCTTTGACTGAATGACTGAGTAGGTCTACCAAGTGAGGTAGCGGTTTAGCCTTTTCCGCCAGCGCTATTACATGTTGTAGCTTACAAGTTTTCAGCTCTGAGGCAATTTCCGGTAGAGCCGCCAAGGAAACATGCAGACGAGTTAAATCGCGAGGCCGAGCGGAGCGCAGAGCCACTCGAGTGAGAATACGCTCCATATCACCAATTTGCTTTAGTTGCTCATGCAGGTTCTCATGCAAAAAATTATCTTGGAATTCGGCAATGCTGTGCTGTCTGTTTTCTAAAGCACTCAGATCTTGTAGCGGTCGGTTGAGCCATCGGCGCAAAAGCCGGCTGGCCATCGTGGTCGCGGTAGTGTCCAGAACCTCAAACAAGGTGTTTTCTGAGCCACCTGATAAGTTTGTATCAAGCTCAAGGTTTCGTCTGCTGGAGGGATCCAGTATAACGGCATGGTCACGGTTCTCTGCTGTGATAGCGCGTATATGAGGTAGACTGCTACGTTGAGTGTCTCGTGCATACTGTAATAGGCAACCGGCAGCACCGATGCCAAGGGTCAGATGATCACAGCCAAAGCCGGTAAGATCATGAGTCCCAAAATGTTTGTTGAGAAGCCTTTGTGCGGCATCTAAATCGAATTCCCAAGGGCCACGACGGCGCATGCCGATCCGGTTTTCTATGAAATCCAAACCGATTAAATCTTCAGAGATTAAAACCTCAACGGGATTTAAGCGTTGAAGTTCACTGTGCAGTTCTTCCTGATTGCTCACTTCCATTATCTGAAACTGTCCGCTACTCATATCTAAGATTGCAAGGCCAAATTCATCACCAACACGATTGAGTGCGACTAACAGGCTATCACTGCGATCGTCTAGAAGAGCCTCATCGGTTAGTGTTCCAGGTGTGAGAACCCTCATGACTTTTCGCTCTACCGGCCCTTTGCTGGTCTCTGGATCTCCAACTTGTTCACAAATAGCAACCGAGATCCCTTGCTTAACCAGCTTGGCTAGATATCCCTCTGCCGCATGGTAGGGCACGCCACACATGGGGATGGGGTTACCATTAGCTTTGCCTCGAGCGGTGAGCGTGATGTCCAGCAACTGACTTGCCTTTTTTGCATCATCGAAAAATAATTCATAAAAGTCTCCCATTCGATAGAAGACGATGTCATTTGGATGATCAGCTTTGATGCGCAAATATTGCTGCATCATCGGTGTATGTTCAGGTTTTGGCAGGTTAGTCATAGGTAGATCTAAAGTCGAATTCAAATACGCAAACTTAGGAACGACGATTATGCCATAGTTCAAGTCAAAATCAGTGTTTGAGATAGGCGTATTTGTTATTAGGCTGTAGAATGCCGCTGTGTTAGTGATGGATTTAAGACTGAAAAGGGAGCAGTGAATGAGTCAATGTGATATTGGGTTTATTGGTCTTGGTGTGATGGGACAAAACCTTGCTTTAAATGTCGAATCTAAGGGTTTTTCTGTGACGGTCAATGATCGTGTGCAAGCGAAGACCGACCGTTTTATTGCCCAGCATTCGAAAAAAAGTCTGATTTCAGCGCAGTCTTTAGAGGAACTGGTAGATCAGCTCAAACAACCAAGATTGATTCAACTAATGGTCCCTGCGGGGGACCCAGTAGACGATATTATTGAGTATCTAGTGCCTCTATTGGATAAGGGCGATCTGATTGTTGATGGCGGTAATACGCTTTATACGGATACCGCTAGACGAGAGCAGTATTTAGCCAGTCAGGGGCTACGGTTTATCGGTGCTGGAATCTCCGGAGGCGAGGAGGGAGCCTTAAAAGGACCCTCAATAATGCCGAGTGGCGACCCAGATAGTTGGCAGTTGATTCAACCAATCTTTGAAGCAATAGCAGCAAGAGTGGATGGAGTGCCATGTGTCACTCACATAGGGCTGGGCGGCTCTGGTCATTTTGTCAAAATGGTTCACAACGGTATTGAGTATGGGGATATGCAGCTCATTTGTGAGGCTTACCATATCTTTAAAGCGGCAGGTTTCACTAATGCTGAGTTGGCAGACATCTTTGATGATTGGAACAAGGGTGATCTAGAGTCATATTTAATAGAGATTACCGCCAATATCTTTAGACAGCACGATTCAACCACTGGGCAAGATTTAGTTGACGTTATTCTTGACCGTGCAGGCCAGAAAGGTACTGGGCGATGGACCGCTATGGCGGCCGTTGAGCAAGGAATTCCTTTGTCAACTATCGTAGGCTCTGTTGAGGCGCGAACCCTATCTTCTATGCTAGATAAGCGAGCGATTGCCGCCGATATGCTGACGGGACCTAATAGTTGGCAACTCGAGCTTAAGACGGCAGATAAGGCCGTATTAATAAAGCAGGTTTACAATGCCCTTTATGCATCTAAAATTGTTTCCTATGCTCAGGGGCTTGACCTTATTGCAGACGTTGGCGTGAAGAATGAATGGAATTTGGANCTTGCTGGTATTGCCCAAATTTGGCGGGGCGGGTGCATTATCAGAGCGAAATTCTTAGATCACATTAGCCACGCTTATACCGCTGATCCAGTGCTTATAAATCTTATGCTGGCACCCTTTTTTACCGATGTACTTACCTGTTCTCAACAGGACTGGCGGGAGACCGTTGCACTGGCGGTCAAAGGTGGCATTCCAGTGCCATCTTTTAGTGGTGCACTCAGTTATTATGACGCCTATCGCTCGGCTCGATTACCAGCTAATTTACTGCAGGCGCAACGCGATTTTTTTGGGGCCCATACCTACGAACGGACGGATGCCCCCAGAGGACAATTTTTCCATACCGATGATTGGCCAGCTCTACTAGATTAGGTGTTACTTTGGCAACAGTCGTGCCGATGACCGGGGGCCATGAATAGTTTGATAAATTCAAACTTAACTCATGCCCCTATCTGAGACTACCTTACTAAAAAACGTTTTAACTCAAGAGACACACCACGCCCTTCACCAACAAAGTAGCGGTAGCTTCCAAAACCATAATCGGCTCTATCGGCGATCCTTCGATCGGTAAGATTCGTTAGCTGGGCAGCAACTTGCCAGTTACCATAGCGCTGCTGAGCTCGGAGATTAAACACATTATGCCCAGCATACTGATGAGCATTTTGTGGGTCTAGGAAATACTTGCCCAGATAAACCCATTCAACCTCTACGCTAGTGCTGTCAGAGGGTTGGTATAGAGCATGTGCACTGCCTTGCCAGCGCGGCGCAGTATCGATATCGTTTCCGTCTATGTTGATGTTGCCAAAAAGACGAGCATAGGAATACTGATGTACAGCCCAAGAGCCAGTAGTAGTTAGCTGCCAATGGTCGGACAACTGGTGACGCAGCTGCCACTCAACTCCATGATGCCGAGTCTCGCCGTCATTCACTATAAAACTATCTGAGTCTTTAACAATCACTTGATCTTTACTCATTCGGTACAACGACAATTCAGCAAACCATTGCACTGTTTGATACCGCANGCCAGCTTCAATGCTGTCGACTTGCTCAGGTGTGACNTCAGCGATCTCCTGTTCTTTCTGCAGGCGGTATAGTTCATTAATTTGAGGCGCNCGATAGGCGCTGGCAAGGCGGAAAAAAGCCCCGGTAGATGCAGCAAGCTCATAGTGAGCGCCAATCTGATAGTTGACATCATCGCTCGTATCAGACCTGTCCGATGGCCTGAAATAGCGGCAGCTGCCGGTGCTGGAATTACACAGGCTTCCANCATCCCGAGTGCTGCCATCAATCATATTATTTTGGTAATCATACGTCAGTGATTCATAGCGTAAACCTGCCTCTAGCGTCAGCTTTTCAGCGGCTTGCCACTCACCATTTGCGAACAATGAGTATTGCTGGCTCTGCACATCGAAGTCGTAGTGCTGACCCTGAAAGCGCACATTATCGGGTGTCCCGAGCGAGTTAGCTTGAAATTCCTTTACCCACATATCAGCCCACTCTAAATCGGCACCTATCCAAATAGTCCTGTCATTAGCGTCTATTTGATAACTGGTTTGAATGCCAGCACTACTTTGGCCATTTTGTTCCTGAGCTTGACCGGGGAGATAATGCTGTAAAAAGGTCATTGAACTGCGCCTAACATACGGGGTCATCTGCCAATTGCCGGAGTGCTGCCCCAGCGNTGCTTGACCACTGATTTGAGATGACAGTCGTACTGCTGATGCATCGCGATAAGCTTCTGGATTTGGGTTTACTTTCCAAAGCGCGTCGTCTTTATAGGATTCAAACCCTTTGATATATCCTGCGGTCTCTTGGTTTAGATTGACAGCCGACAGGTGGGTCTGCGCCTCTATATCTGCATTGGACCATCCATGTTTAATTGATATCTTCTGTTGATCAAAGCCAGATTCATCTTTAAAACCGCCATCAGAAACGCCATTAGCGGCTATCTGCCATGACTGGGCCCCTTGNTCACCGCGCCAGCCGATTTTTACCCTGCGGTAGTCATGACTACCCAGTTGCACAGAGAGTTGGTTTTGATCGATGCTTGGCGACAACACATTAATGACGCCGTGCATAGCATTTGATCCATAGAACACTGTCCCCGGTCCGCGCCATACTTCTAAGCCTGACGCTTGCTCTGTATTGACTTCAAACAATTGATTGACGTTACACATGCCTGTCGGTCGAATAGGTAACCCGTCTTCAGTAGTGAGAATTTCTGCACAGCTTCCGGCCCCTGTAAATACTGGAGAACGCACTGCTGCCAGTACCTCTTGACCATTACCTCTGCTTAACCAAACACCAGGCATGCGCGCCGTGGCCTGATTAATATGGGCATGCGCAATTCTATCAATCTCGTCGCTGCTAAGTTGTGCGACATTGCCAATGAGTTGGTCAAGTGATTGTTGATCGCGACGACCGGTAACAATGATACTTTCGATCTGCATAGATTTGACATTCGCACTGACGCTGATCGATGGGAACAAAGCACAGGTTACAAACATCACGACGGTAAAACAGAGTTTGGTATTATCAAAAATAATCATTTTAAGCTTAGTCCTTGAAGCGAGGTGTAAGGTGCTGCGCTAGTTTATGGCGCTGGGATTAAAAGTAAACTGTTAATATAGTTTATTGTCAGCCAGAGGCACTTCTAGGAGGTTTGAAAATGTCTTCTCTGGGCCACCAACCATCTCATCATAGGCACTAGTATGCCGCAACACAGATTCTTTAGCAGTTACATCTTTCAACAGTTTTTGTAAGTCAATGACGTTGGCAGCGCGCAGAAATTGATTTTTCCCGTTGGTAACGTAGTGCTCCTGTCCATCGATGATGGCTGATACCTGGTANAGGCTTAAGTCCACGGAGTGGAAGATTAGTTTATCGACTGAAAAGTACTTGTTTAACTTCGACAACNCTATAGCCACAATGAAATTCTCGTTCTTGTTTAGTACATCTTAGTACGCCAAATCCATTTATTAAGATTAGTTGTTAAGTAGACGTCTATTCAAAAATCCCAACTTTTCTTTATTGCAGCCACTTTTTCTTTGTGTCAGCATAAAGTGGCGCTCAACGTTTAGGCTTGGCGTCAGTGCAGGACAATTAAAGTCATGTTTAGGGCCAATGGAAAAACATNGTGCAAAAAAGGAGATAAACCGCATGAAAATTCGAATTATTAACGCTTTTATCGTCATAGTGTTAACTTTTTTAACGGCAATTGGTTGTGCAGAAAAGCAGGCTCTCGTCGCGGCTGACACAATTTACTTTAATGGCAATATCATTACANTAGATGGTAATGAGTTGCTCGCAGAAGCTATTGCTATTAAAGATGGAAAGATCTTAGCCGTAGGTGATAATGATATTATGGTGTCATTGTCAAATGAGGCTACTCGTCAAGTAGATTTAGAGGGTAAAACCATGCTTCCGGGATTTGTAGATGGGCACAGCCATCTATCTGGAGTTGCCATACAGGCAGTAACGGCAAACTTACTCCCTCCGCCAGATGGTCCGGGCCAAAATATTGCTGCGCTCCAAAGAGCCTTGCGTGATTTTATGGCTACCTCTGAGATGGTAAAACAACATAGTGTCGTGATCGGCTTTAATTATGATGATTCNCAGTTGGAGGAGGGTAGACACCCTAATCGCCATGAACTAGATGTTGTGTCCACGGAAATGCCAATTATGATTACCCATCAATCTGGCCATATTGGTGTTTACAATTCTAAGGCACTGGAAATGTTTGGGATTAATGCTGACTCGGATGATCCCNCCGGCGGCATAATTCAGAGAGAGTCAGGTAGTCAAGAACCCAACGGCGTGCTGGAAGAGAACGCTCATTTCGCGCTGCTATACAAAATGATTCCTCCGTTCACGATGCAAGAAAGAGTCACAGCTATTAAAGCGGCGGAGATGCAGTATTTGTCGAATGGATTTACCACAATCCAGGATGGGAAAACGGATCAGCAGACTTTAGGATTAATCGCCCAATATGCTGCCGATGGTGGTTTTACCGCGGATATAGTGGCCTACGCTGATGTTGCTGCGATGACCGACCATACAATTCTTAATGGTCCGCTTCACTCTAATGACTATGTCAACAACTTCAGAGTCGGTGGCGTAAAACTGACCTTTGACGGCTCCCCTCAGGGGAAGACTGCTTGGTTCACCAAGCCCTATCTGCTTGCTCCTTTAGGACAAGATGCCAGTTACTCTGGCTATCCAGCATTTACNGATGCGGAAGCGTTAAAATGGTACTCAATGGCTTATGAGAATAACTGGCAAATGCTTACCCATACTAATGGCGATGCTGCTATTGACCAGCTTATTACAATTGCCGGTGAGACGGCTGATGCTTTTCCTGGGAAAGACCGGCGTACGGTGATGATTCATGGGCAGTTTTTAAGAGAGGATCAAGTTGCGGCGATTGATGATCTTGGTATCTTTCCCTCTCTCTATCCCATGCATACTTTTTACTGGGGAGACTGGCACCGAGATTCAGTTGCTGGGCCAGNAAGGGCAGAGAATATTTCGCCCACGGGATGGTTACTAGACAGAGATATTAAATTCTCAATTCATTCTGATGCGCCGGTTACATTTCCCAACTCTATGCGAATTTTAGATAGCGCAGTAAATCGCACTACTCGCAGCGGGNCTGTTTTAGGAAAAGCGCAGCGATTGCGACCCATGGATGCGTTGAAGGCGATGACTATTTGGCCTGCGTATCAACACTTTGAAGAGTCATCCAAAGGTTCATTAGAGGTCGGTAAACTTGCTGACTTAGTGGTTTTAGATGNAAATCCGNTAACTATTGATCCTGNCAAATTATCGTCAATCAAAGTTGTACAAACGATTAAAGAAGGTGTTTCGGTTTATGACGCGCAGTAACAGCCATTTTACTNCTTTTAGCGCGACGTGAAATAGGATTTTCAGGTGACGAAGTCTAACTAAACGGGATGCAAGATATTAGGCGATTATTGAAGCTTAAACGGCAAATATTTAGAAGGGATAGGGTTAGTTAAAAAAAGGATTCCAATCGATAGTTTTTATGGTACTTTGTGAACTCTGCGGTATGGTTACAGAGAGANTTTTGTAATGGTGCTTGGACTCGACACAGAAGTAAGCGAAAACAGCTTTAGCGTAGGTTGCGATACACAGGTGATTGTTGAGCGTTGCTGTTTAAAACTAGTCTCTAAAGAGTCACTTTTACTAGAATTGCCGAATTTGTGGTTACGAGATAACTGCCCTTGTGATGATTGCCGGGTTACTAAAACGCAAGAAAAATCCTTTATTCTTAGCGATGTTACGGCCGATATTTACCCAGATAGTGTCAATATCATCAACGACAGTTTATCGATTAGCTGGCCAGACGGTCACCTCACTAACTTTGATCTTGATGATATTTTTGCACTGGCTAAACCAAGGCACAGAGTTNCTTCAGGATGGCCCCTCAACTTTAAACCACGTTATTTTGATTGGACACAATTTTTGTCGGACGATGATTTTGCCTGTGCGGCGATTCAGTCATTTTTAGAGGTTGGCGTTATTGTTCTTGATAAAGCGCCACAGGTATCTGAAGCGCTTGAATTATTAGCGCCACGACTGGGACCCATTCGGGAGGTGCTGTTTGACCGTATCCACAATGTTTGTATTGATACCCATGTCTATAACGTAGCGCATACGCCCATGGCACTGCCTCCGCATAATGATTTCGCCAGCTACAGCTTTCCTCCAAGTGTGCAGGCGCTGCATATGTTGCACAATGAGGCGGAAGGTGGTCAGTCGATCATTGTTGATGCCTGGGCAATAGCAGAGTCAGTGAGGCAAGAACGATCAGACTATTTTAAAAGTTTGTGTGAGTTTCCTGTGCCATTTCGTGAATTTGATGAAAAAAATGAAACCTATGCTATCGAACCAATTATCAAATGTGATACCGCAGGGAAGATTGTCAGTGTGCGGTTTTCAAATCAGTTGATGCAAATGATTGATCCAGCGCAAGAGGGTGTGNACTCTTTTTATCTGGCTTATCATGATTTGTGTTGCCGTATCACAGATCCTGCCAATCGCTGTGCTTTTCGATTAGAAGGTGGCCAAGTTTTGTTGGTGGCAGCTCATCGAGTGTTACACGCTAGAGAAGCTTTTACTCCCATCGGGAGGCGACATCTGCAAGATGCTTACTTCGAGCTAGATAATGTGGCTAACCGATTAATTCAATTACAACGTAATTCGGAGGNGACTCTTGCCTGACGTCGTATCTTTTACCGCGATGGAAAATGCCACTCGAGCAGACTATGACCTTGTATTTGAACATGATACGGAGAATATTCAAGGCCAAGCAGATCGTGTGATTCAGTGGATGGAGATGATGGGCGGTGACTCTCCTTACAAGATAAGCCGTCTGGATCATTGCCTTCAGACAGCAACCAGAGCCCAATCTGATGGTGCAGATGAAGAAACGATTGTCTGCGCATTACTTCACGATATTGGTGATGTCATATCTCCCGCTAATCATTCCCAAGCCGCGGCTGCACTGCTGCGCCCCTACGTCAGTGAAAAGAATTATTGGATCGTTTTACATCATGGTCTGTTTCAAGGTTACTACTGGATGCAACATTATGATCAGGATCGTAATTCCAGAGATGCCTTAATTGATAGCCCACATTACCAAGCTTGCGTTGATTTTTGTGCCAATTGGGATCAGGTATCTTTTGATCCAGGCTATAAGAGTCAGCCCCTCGAATATTTCATTCCTATGGTACGCCGAATATTTGCACGATCACCGGGTGCGCATCTATAGCGAAGTCAGTTGACAGCGCGTTGTGAGCGCGTAGAGTGACGAGCCTACCTTGTGTAGGTTTATTCTCTTAATGCTAAAAAAGGTGTGCTCACGTTGTCAGACAATAATAGTAATCATGGTTATCTCGAAACTCAGCTGCTGGCTGCGCCGAATACCTTGCGGTCACTGTTACAGTTTTTGTCACCTTACAAACGACAGATATTCATTTTTTTAATCGCGCTATTAATTACAGCNGGGATAACCCTTTCAATTGGCCAAGGACTTCGATTATTGATCGATGGTGGGTTTGCTGATAAGTCAGAAGACAATCTAAATACCGCTGTTCTTTTTATTATTGGTCTTGCCGTGCTAATGGCGGCAGGAACCTACGTGAGATTTTATCTTATTTCGTGGCTGGGCGAGAGAGTGAGCGCAGATATTCGCACAGCGGTTTTTAATCANGTAATTACGTTGCACCCTGCGTTTTTTGAAACTAACCGGAGCGGTGACATCATGTCCCGTTTAACCTCAGATACAACCTTATTACAGTCAATTATAGGCTCATCTATGTCCATCGCTCTGCGCAGTGGCATTAGCTCTCTAGGGGCCTTAATCATGCTGTTGGCGACTAATTTTAAGCTGTCACTTATCGTTCTGCTGGCAATACCTCTCATTCTTTTGCCAATCTTGTATTTCGGTCGCAGGGTACGCAATCTTTCTCGTCAAAGTCAGGATTCTATTGCGAGTGTTGGCAGTTATGCTGGAGAGGTCATCCAGCAGATAAAAATTGTCCAGAGTTTCACGCAGGAGTCTTTTGAGAAGACGGCGTTTGGGGAGGAGGTCGAGCGAGCATTTAGGGTCGCAAAGAAGCGTATTGGGCAGCGAGCTATTCTCACCGCTTTGGTTATTCTTGCCATCTTTGGTGCGCTGAGTGCAATGCTTTGGTTTGGTGGTCGAGATGTTATGTCTGGTGACATGTCTGGGGGTGATCTTGGGGCCTTTATTTTTTATGCGACACTGATGGCCTTGGGTATAGCCTCTCTCTCAGAGGTATACGGTGAGCTGCAGCGTGCAGCTGGGGCGACTGAGCGATTAATGGAACTACTGCATGCGCCAAATGAAATTATGTTGGCAGAGTTGATTGCTGCTGACGTTATCAAATTACAGGCCTCTATTACCTTTAATGAAGTGAATTTTTGTTATCCCTCAAGACCCAATCAGGCGGCGCTCAGGGATTTCTCACTGGCAATCCCAGACGGCAAAATCATTGCACTAGTGGGGCCCTCTGGGGCTGGTAAATCAACGCTATTTGCACTTATCCAGCGATTTTATGAGCCCCAGCAGGGTAACGTGCAGTTTGGTGGTGTTGATATTCGAGAGCTCGATCTGGAGCGCTTGCGTCAACAGATTGCGGTAGTTGATCAACAGCCCACTCTATTTACAGGCGACGTGATTTACAACATCCGCTATGGAAAACCNGGTGCGAGCGACGAGGAGGTTATTGATGCAGCTAAAGCTGCTCATGCGGATGAATTTATCCGTCAATTGCCCAATGGATATGCAAGTAACTTGGGTGAGCAGGGCGTCCGTTTGTCGGGTGGACAGCGTCAGCGCATCGCTATCGCACGAGCGTTGCTCAAGAATCCGAGAATTCTCCTATTAGACGAAGCGACTAGTGCACTGGATGCTGAGAGCGAAAATAAGGTGCAATTGGCGCTAGATAAATTAATGAACGGTCGAACGACGGTAATTATCGCCCACCGACTGGCGACTATTTTACATGCAGATCAAATAGTAGTGATGGATCAAGGATGCAATGTAGCAGCTGGAACCCATCACGAACTACTTGCCAACAACCTGCTATATGCGCGTCTGGCGGCCCTACAGTTTTCTGCAGACGCCGTTTGAGTCAATAATTATCGAGCGATTCGTTCGGCAGGTATCCAAGGGAACTCACACACTGTTGCCGTTAAGTTGCCAGCTGGTCCTTTAACAGTCAATGACGTCCCGACAGTCGATAATTCAGTAGGTACGTTAGCAAAGCCAATGTTACGCTTGACTCGGGGTGAGTAAATGCAGCGCGAAACATAACCCATCTTTTCCCCATCATTAGTCACACTCCACCGTTGCTCCGGTGGCGCTGTTATAGCGTCGCCATCAATAAAAATACCGACTAACTTTCGTGTAGGCCCGGTCTCTTTAATTTTTGCTAGCGCTTCTTTACCGACAAAATTTGTCTCTTGATCTACATCTACTAGACGACCTAGGTCAACAGTGTAGGGGCAGTCCTCACGGGTAATATCCGAGGCATATGACAGTAGACCACCTTCGATACTGCGGGTGGCATTGGGCGCGGCTGGGGCGATGTTGAATTCTTGCCCAGCTTCTCTCACCAATTCCCAGAGCTCGTTGCCTCGCTTGTGATCACGAAGATAGAGCTCGTAGCTAATTTCACCGCTCCAACCAGTGCGGCCAATAATCATTGGAATACCGTTTAAGGAGGTTTCTCGAGCGCGATAAAAGCGTAGGTCCTGATGAGCGCCANCAAACAGTTTATCAATTAGCATTGGTGCCTTCGGACCACCAATTTGGAGAGGTGACGCATCGGGTTCAAAAACCTCAACATCAAGCGGTGAATTTACCGCTACACCCTGAATCCAAAGTAGGACATCGCTATCACCTGGCGAGATCCAGAATTGATCATCCGCAAGGCGCAAAAGAACGGCGTCATTGACAATNCCACCCTTGTGATCAGTCAACAAAATGTACATGCATCTGCCCATCTCACACTTGGCAAGATTACGCGGGGTCAGACGCCTGATAAATTCAAAGGCATCTGGGCCTTTAATTTCAATTTGCCGTTCGGCGGCAACGTCCCACATAGTGACGTCATTGGTCAGACTTCGATACTCTGCGTCATTGCCAGCGTAGGCTGTTGGCATATACATATGATTATATATCGTGAACGAATTTGCACCGTATTTTCTGGTTGAATCATAGTATGGTGACTTGCGTATGCGCGCGCCAATTGAGATTGAAGCTGTGGACGAAACTTGAGTCATGTTGTTACCTTTTAGCGCCGNTAATGCCGTCGAAAATAAGTTTAATAATTGGCCTTTTTCAGCCGCGATTTTATTCCTTTTTTATGATGAGATTGTCTTAATTACGACATTCAATTGCGTGGAAATACCAGATTGAAATCGAATGAGAAAAACCGACCACATTGTAATTAACACCGCTTTATTATTGCGTTGTGCGAACGCCTCAGAACCTCATAATTACCCGAGGTATAGTGATCTTTTTAAGGACTAATTTCGTAACAAATTGTAGAGCGGGCAGGGCCGTGCCATCATCTTACACTGTTTGTTTGGGGTGCAATATTGATGGGGCAGTGTCGTCCTCCCAGCATTTGCCTTATTATAGGAGACAACAAGATCCTACGTTAAAAGGCGTTTAGACTTATTTCTTATATTCTTAAAACTAATAAAAAAAAGAGATGCCAATGTATCGTTCACTTTTACTCTTCTGTTTTGCACTAAGCGCATGTACTCCGTTTGACAATATGCCCATCCGAGCCGAAGGTGAGGCTATTAGAACGTCTTCTGGAGTAGTTCAGGGTCAGACACACAGTCGNGTAGCAGATGTTGTGGCCTGGTCAGATATTCCTTTTGCTCAACCGCCGATAGGAGACCTTCGTTGGAGAGCTCCCCGTACTTTAATTGCCCCTGAGCAAATTATTTCTCCTAAAGGAAACACAGCCTGTGTTCAAAAAGCGAGTAGTTATGGTGGAGTGGAAGGGGAGGGTATTGTCGGTTCGGAGGACTGCCTTTATTTGGATATCAAAGCACCCGCTGATTTCAAGGGCAAGAATTATCCTGTGATGCTTTGGATACATGGTGGAGGTAACACTACGGGACTCAAAGATTATTATGACTATAGCAAGCTAGCAGTCTCCAAAAATGTGGTGGTAGTTAGTACCAATTATCGGCTTGGAGCCTTGGGCTGGTTTACTCATCCAGCCATTCAGGGCCAACAGTCTGGTTTAGATAAAACATCTAATTTCGGTACTCTGGACATGATAGAAGCCTTAAAGTGGATTAAAGGGAACATTAACAGTTTTGGTGGTGACCCAGATAATGTCACAATCTTTGGAGAATCTGCCGGGGGTCATAACGTATATGCGTTACTGGCATCACCGCTTTCAGATGGACTTTTTCACAAGGCGATCTCTCAATCTGGCTACACCAGCAGTCATTCTGTTGCGGACGCAATTAATAAAGATTCTAGCAATTCTTTAATTGAACGAGGCTCCTGGCAAATTGTCCAAAGAATGTTAGATGCAAGTGACTCTAGAGCGGATATCAGACGCCATTTAAAAAATATAGATGCCCAAGAGTTTGTGGGGCTTTATTACAAAGAAGACGGTATCGACAGTATGCCACTCACGACTAGGGATGGCATAGCAATTCCTAAAATTGGCTTATTAGCCGCGCTCGGNGAGGAAAAATACGCGAAAAATGTTCCGGTCATGGCTGGCGTGACCAAGGATGAAGTCTCGCTTTGGCACGGTTTGCATCGCTACTTTATGGAGTCTGAGTATCGCTTTACTAAATTGATTCCGCCAATAGTCACTATTAAAGAGCCGGAACTATTCGCTCTCTGGGTTCGAACGCGCTCTCATGCATGGAAATTACGGGGAGTTGATATTCCATTTCAAGCCATGGAAAGCGCCGGCTATGGCCGTCTTTATGCCTATCGCTTTGACTGGGATCATCAGAAGAGTTCTTTGTTTGCTGACTTTCCCAATATACTTGGCGCAGCCCATGGCACCGACATCGCTTTTGTTACCGGTGATTACAAGTACGGTCCTATAACGTCTTATATTTATCCTGAGGGCTCAGCGAGGGATGAAATGGAAGCGACTATCATGGGTGCATGGAGCAATTTTGCGTTATCGGCTATACCAGATTTGGGGCCGACCGTTAGTTGGGATAAATTTACTAGCTCAGCGCCCNCCTACGTTCATCTTGATAAAGATGACTTACTTCGGTCCGACACAGAAGCACATTCAATGGANTCGCTTTTAGATTCGCTCAGTGAGCATCCAGTGCCCACAGATTTAGAAAAATGCTTAATCGTCTGGGAATCTTTGGTCAATGTAGGTGATCCCGACTTAGAGGCCGTCCAAGCTTGGAATAACGGCTTTTGTAGCAGTTTTGATCTTGCTCAGGAACAACGGAATATACAAAATCGCTTGATTGCTGAGTATGGAAGTATCGGTGTTAACGACTAGATAAGTCTTGATAGATAACCTTTTAAGAAGGAATCTTCATGCTTCTCAATCGTCTAGCCAAAGCCTTGATGCTGCCGGTCANTTGGATGCGATTGTTGTCGCTAATTGCGCTATCACTTTTTTTATTAATGTTGGTATTGNTCATTTCCTTCGTCCAGATTTTTATCTGAATATAATGCCGCCTAACCTGCCATTACACTCGGAAGCGGTTTATCTCAGTGGTTTTTTGAGGTTCTCGGCGGGGTTGCGATATTAGTGCCAAAGCTTAGATCAATGGCAGGTTGGGGACGTGTAGTTTTATTAATTACCGTTTTTCCAGCAAATATACATATGGCGATAAACCCGGAACTTTTCCCAGAAATTCCTATCGCAATTCTCTATGTTAGGCTACTACTGCAGTTTGTAATCATTTATTGGGCATACTCAGCAACGCGTGTCCTCATTTCTAGTGACAGCTGACCGATTCAAATAATGCGTTTTTGTATTGGCCAGCAATGCAAATAAAGTCTAACTTTCAGGTATCTACTGCTTTGTAAGTAGTCACTTCTGATTAAGGGTTTCTTATGCCGCAAGGTGTTGATCAAAAAAATAGGGGTCGCCGTTACCCTACTTATGAAAAGAAGCTTCCTGTGGGAATAGTNCAATATCAACTAATGGTCGATACGCCGACGTTTGTTATCGCTAGAGACGGCAGTTTTTACCAGTTGGACAGATTCTCGTCGTTTCAGTTACCGCGTCTTGATTTCCGAGTTTAGGCTGGGATTTCGGTAACCCTTATACAAGTAATCCTGGTTGCTATTTTTCTATACTCGGTATGAGTTCATTATTTTATAAGTGATTCTCGTATTGATTGCGCCTACCNNAGATGTGTATTCAGAGCATCTAACAGCAATGACGGGAAACTATTTGTAGTAGGTCTTAACACTTCTTATTGAAACCGATAAACTATTGTCTTCCGAATCAAAAATGAAGACTAACTCACTTTATGAATACAGAGATCAATGAATTATCCACTCAACTTGGCGCAGCTCTCCTAGAGCGGAAGGCAAGCGTCACGACTGCCGAATCCTGTACCGGGGGCGGTGTCAGTCATGCAATCACAGCTACCGCGGGTAGTTCTCAATGGTTTCACTGCGGCTATATTACTTATGCCAACCATGCCAAGCACAACACGTTGGGTGTTTCACAAGAACTACTGGCAGCGCAAGGCGCAGTCTGTGAAAGTGTTGTGATCGAGATGGCTAAAGGGGCTGCACGTGAGGCTAATGCAGACTATGCCATAGCCATCAGCGGTGTTGCAGGCCCGACTGGTGGCAGCTCAAATAAGCCGGTTGGAACGGTATGGTTCGCCTGTTTAGGTCCCCAAGGCATAACGAGCGTCAAGCATCTGCTATTCGGAGATCGAAATGCTGTACGGGAGCAGTCTATTAAGATTTCTTTACAACAACTATTGCATCAGGTCACCGAATGTACTACTGTACACCCATACAGTAAATAACCAATAAAAAATTTTACTATTTATCAGTCATTGATATCGAGGTTTACACAATGGAAGCAAACAAAGCAAAAGCGCTAGAAGCAGCCTTGGGCCAAATCGAACGACAGTTCGGTAAGGGTACCGCTATGAAACTGGGTGATAAGCCCATTGAGAAAATCCCATCAGTTTCCACAGGCTCATTGCCTTTAGATATTGCTCTGGGTATAGGCGGCCTGCCTTTCGGACGTGTTGTGGAGATTTATGGACCTGAATCATCAGGTAAAACCACCTTGACGCTCAGTGTTATTGCCCAAGCTCAAAAGCTAGGGAAGACCTGTGCTTTTATTGATGCTGAGCATGCACTGGATCCAGCCTATGCTGGGAATCTTGGTGTGAAGACTGACGATCTAATTGTCTCGCAGCCAGATACAGGAGAGCAGGCATTAGAAGTTACCGATATGCTTGTTCGCTCTGGTGCCGTGGATGTTGTTGTTGTTGACTCGGTAGCGGCGCTCGTACCAAAAGCAGAAATCGAAGGTGAGATGGGTGATCATCATGTGGGCCTGCAGGCTCGCTTAATGTCTCAAGCTCTTAGAAAATTGACAGGCAATATAAAGAACGCAAATTGCCTGGTGATCTTCATCAACCAAATTCGAATGAAAATCGGTGTAATGTTTGGGAGCCCNGAGACCACGAGTGGCGGTAACTCGCTNAAATTCTATTCTTCGGTTCGTTTAGATATCCGCAGAATAGGTGCTGTCAAAGAGGGNGATGAGATTATTGGTAACGAAACTCGTATCAAAGTGGTCAAGAATAAAGTGGCGCCACCTTTTAAGCAGGCAGAGACTCAAATTCTTTATGGTACGGGGTTTAACTTTTATGGTGAACTCATTGACCTTGGCGTCAAAGCCGGATTCGTCGATAAGGCTGGTGCTTGGTATGCCTATCAAGGAAACAAAATAGGTCAAGGGAAAAAGAACGCCGCACTATTTTTGGATGAAAATCGTGATGTTGCTGAGGGCTTAGAAAAGTCCATTCGTGATTTATATCTTGTTGAACCTGAGCCAAAAAGGGACGACGAGTTGCAAGAATCACCAATGAGTGAGTGATTAGAATTATGAAAGACGCGCCGAATCATAAGTCGGTGTCGGTTACTTAGGCGTCCATTGCAGAATCTTCTGCCCTGGTGTCCTATGTTGGCAGAAGAGAAATACTTCAGTCATCCTTGTTTAGATAGTGTCATTGGTGCGGTATGCGATATCTTCGTGTCTGTATGAGGGTTGCTAATAATGGCTGTTAAAGCAAAAACGATACGTCTGAAGGCTATGGATTTGTTGGCTCGGAGAGAACATTCTGTCAAAGAGCTGTTAAAAAAACTATCTGACCGCTTCGAAGAGCCTGAACTCATTATTAAAGTAGTAGACCAACTGGCTCAGGACAACCTAGTCAGCAATAGTCGCTTTGCCGAAATGTATGTTAGAAGCAGAATTAACAAGCAGTTTGGCCCCATACGAATAAAACATGACCTCCGCGAACGGGGTGTCTCAGACTTCCAAATAAGCAGTGCGCTAGACGAGGCTGACCCGGATTGGTTCCAGTTGATTCAGGACCTTTCAGTGAAAAAGTATGGGCATACTGTTCCATCNGAGGTAAAGGAAACCGCAAAGCGAATGAGGTTTTTTCAGTCGCGGGGTTTTGATTCAGATTGCATCAGATTTATCTTTAAATAGATAAATTAACGGATGTCTTATTTTGGGTTGGCGAACCGGCCGATTTGAGGCTGTTTAGGTTTAAACTTTTACCCCCCCTGACTTATCCCAGATCCGGAGCTATGCCTTAGTCAGTGCAAGCAAGGGTTATATAGAAGTTTCGGTACATCTCAAGGTGATTGTTGGCCCAACAAAAAGCACTAATCNTTAGTGTCACTATACTCAATTTTGGTTGAAAATTTCAGTTAGTCGTTGAGGGATCCAACTGTTACCAGCTATGTTTNAAATAAAACCACAGTGCCCACCATGCCTGTGTTTTTCTATAATTAAGTTTTCGCAACGGTTAATCTTTGCCACGTCGGCAACTGGCAAGATAGGATCGTCTTCTGAGGCTATTAGATACGCGGTAACGGCTAAATTATTTAATCTATTACCGGTGAGTGCGTAGGCTGAAAAATAACTCTTTGCGTCAGNATAGGGCGTAAATTTGGGGATGAAGGTACGATTTATATCGTCTAACGTCTTGACGGTTGCAAGATCCTCAGCGAAGTTTAATTCTGGGAAACAGGCTAGTTTTTTGGAGATTGACCGTGTCCAGCGGCGGAAAAAATACTTTTCATAGATAAAAAACCCCTCATTCATTGCGATCATGGCGTTATTAGGGTCTATCGGGGGGCAAATTGCGACTGCTGCATTTATATTCAGCTCTTTGCCTCTATCGGCGGCTATTCTAAGCGTAAAGTTACCACCAAGAGAAAATCCCGCTAGAAATATACTCGGGTAAGATCGATCTGTGCTGAATACTTTAATTGCATCACCCACTTCTGCAATCAATGTTGAGTTAAAGGCTTCAGGATTCAAGTGGTGACTGTCTCCATGATCTCGCATATTAAGTCGCAGCACGTCAAAGCCTTGCTTGAGCAGATGATGCGCGGTCGTAACTTGATAGGCCGACTGACTGGATCCCTCCCATCCATGTATGAGAATNACTAATGTGGGGGCCTTTTTGATCTTCGTTTGCGTGCTAGCTTTGTCAAATTCTGCCGTTAGTCGAACACCCGTACCGGTGGTGATGATAAGTTTTTCAGACTCGAGAGTTTTGGTTATTTTTTTAGCACGAGATTTCCGTGGCCCAACACTGTTCATAATGCTCTGTATATGAGCATTTTTCAGATAATTTGGTGGGGAGAACTTAATGGAGGTCATGTTATTAGATTCGTGCAGTGAGTGATTTGAGCTGATTGGCTAGAGATATGATAACCACGTCAATGAATTAACGCTATGCTTATTGTCATATGGTTTAAGTTGGCGTGTTACAGGTTTACCGCTGCTTGACTTAACTGTACTAGATTTATGGGTTAGTATACTTTAAGGGCTTTATGGGGAGTGCCGNCATAATCTGATCAGTCAGCTTATGGCGTTCACAGCTGGGATGAGTTTAAGGAATTTTNATGAGAAAAAAATGTTGGATAATTATAGTAGGGGGCTTTTTTGGATTACNTATGTCTGGGTTCGCACAAACAACNAATGAATCCATAGATTTGCCTACTGCTGAAGCTAAAAACACCTCAAGCGTGATAGAAAAGCTTGAGAAAATTGAAGGAGTAGATTTCGCGGATTGGGGTATTCGCAATGGATGTATCTCCAGGTCAAGAATTCGAAATATACATTTTATAGATGATCAGTCAGCCATCATAAAAATGATGGGTAAAAAGAAGATTCTGTTGACCATGCGTAGAGAGTGTCATGGCATTGCTAGGGAAGGNTATATTAGCCGAGTNAGGGGCGGTCAGCTATGCGCTAAATTTGATCGCTTTGAGGTCATTGATAGAGGTATNTCCTGCGCGATTAAGTCTCTCGAACCCTACGTCGAGCCCATTACTGCAGACGCTGAAGACGATACGGATAGCTAAGATGACTTTGTTAGCANCCGAGAGGCCGGTAAATGGATAAGTTAAACCATAAANGTTATGCAGGTTATAGTTGGCTTTTACTTGGGTGCGTTTTATTTGCGAAAGTATCATTCGCCGGCGAGGGACTGCAAATCTTGACTCAATTACAGCAGGGGGGGTTGGCTTTGGGTCAGATCCCATCTGGCTATAAAGTTAGGTATGCAGGTAATTTCTTGAAAACCACACCCAATGGAACTTTTATTTTTGGTTTGGGACGAGACGCTCCAAATACAATTACATTATCTTTGATTAATGATCGTGGTATCAATGCGGAGTACCAGTTCGGTGTCAAAAGCAGACAATACAAGGTCCAGTCTGTCACCGGTGTGCCCCAGAGAACAGTGACCCCCAGTCAGTCTGATATGACAAGAATTCGGCGAGACTCCGCGCGGGTAAAAGAGTCTCGCCGAGGTATGTCAGACAACGTAGAGTTTCTTGAGGGCTTCAAGAAGCCTCTAGACGGCCCGATCACAGGCGTGTATGGCAGTCAAAGGGTTTATAATGGCATCCCTAAAAGTCCGCATTATGGTGTCGATTATGCGGCATCGACAGGTACGTTAGTTTTTGCACCTGCAGCGGGTGAAATTAAGTTGGCGGACGCCGATCTCTTTTACTCGGGCGGGACCATTGTCATGGATCATGGTTTTGGCCTTACGTCGTCTTTTTTACATCTTAGCGAAATTTTGGTCTCAGTTGGTCAGAAAGTTGAGCAGGGAGCGCCTATAGGAAAGGTGGGTGCCACAGGGAGATCCACTGGGCCGCATCTTGATTGGAGAATGAATTGGTTGAGCGTGCGTATCGATCCGCAGTTGGTTATGCAAGCTTTGCCGACGCCATAGAGGTGCAAGTCTAATTTTAATTAGGGCTGGTCTAAACCGCCCCTAGGATGGCGGTCTCCATCTATTTTACGTACAATGTGCATCCGGAAAAATGGATAATCTACGTGGATAAAGAACTCTTAAGTATCCTAGTATGCCCTGTAAGCAAAGCGCCGCTAGAATACGACAGCAAAAATCAGGAATTATTGTGCAGGGCCAGCGGCCTTGCGTATCCTATTCGTGATGAAATTCCTGTGATGCTTGAATCTGAAGCCCGTCGCATGCAGATTGACGAAAAGCTTAAAAAACGGCCCTAATTTCAACAAACCTTTAAGGCGTTATAAATGTCTGAGAATGCCCCGTCGCTATTCACACGGATCATTAGTCGTGATATCCCAGCTGAGATACTTTACGAGGATGAACTGTGTATTGTCATTAACGATATTGCCCCTCAAGCACTAGTGCATATGTTAGTTATTCCCAAGCAGGAGATAGCGCGACTGGTTGATGCGGGTCAGGCAGATCAATCGATACTGGGGCATCTATTGCTAGTGGCCGGTGAGGTTGCTCGTCAATTTGGTGTTGATGATGCTTTTCGGTTAGTCGTTAACAATGGCGCGGATGCTGGCCAGACTGTTTTTCATCTGCATCTACATATTTTAGCCGGCGCAAAAGGCAGTAAAGAATTTTTAGAAGCTGATATTGGCGGCTAGTGAATAGTGCTAAACGTTTTATTAAAGACTAATTTTGATTAAAAAGTGATGACNAAATAATGATGAAAAGCGCCGATATAAGAGACGCCTTCCTTAAGTATTTTGCTGACAAGCAACATCGTGCGCTGCCCAGCAGCAGCCTTGTGCCCAGTAATGATCCGACACTACTGTTTACAAATGCTGGCATGGTCCAGTTTAAAGATGTATTACTTGGCGCAGATCAACGGGATTATAACCGTGCCGTTTCTTCACAGCGCTGTGTGCGAGCTGGTGGTAAGCATAATGACCTTGAAAATGTCGGTTACACAGCTCGGCACCACACCTTTTTCGAGATGTTAGGCAATTTTAGTTTTGGGGATTACTTCAAGCGGGAAGCTATCGGCTATGCTTGGGAGTTCTTGACCAATGTATTGGAACTACCAAAAGATCGTCTTTGGGTGACAGTGCATATCAGTGATGATGAAGCTGCGGATATATGGATTAATGAGATTGGCATTGATCCAAACCGTCTGTCCCGTTTGGATGAAGACAATTTCTGGCAGATGGGTGACACAGGCCCCTGCGGCCCCTGCACTGAGATATTTTGGGATCATGGCGATCATATTCCTGGAGGCCCGCCAGGCAGTCCAGATGATGATCTAGATCGGTATATCGAGATCTGGAATTTGGTTTTCATGCAGTTTGAGCGCGATGCAGCCGGAACTATGACCCCACTGCCAAAGCCGTCAATTGATACGGGGATGGGATTAGAGCGTATTGCTGCCGTTATGCAGGGTGTTCACAACAACTATGACATCGACTTGTTTCAGCATCTAATCAAGGCAGCAGCAGGGGTAACGGGTTGTAAAGACTTGACGGAGAACTCACTCAAGGTAATCGCAGACCATATACGTTCATGTGCGTTTTTGGTGGTAGATGGCATCGAGCCTTCTAATGAGGGTAGAGGTTATGTGCTGCGCAGAATTATTCGGCGAGCTCTGCGTCATGGTCACAGTCTGGGTGCCAAGGGCAGTTTCTTTTTCAAATTAGTAGATCCTCTAGGTGAAGTGATGGGTGAAGCCTACCCTGAATTGCTTCAACAGAGTGACATCCTTAGCAGGGTAATTAAAAAGGAAGAGGAACAGTTTGCACGGACTCTGGACAAAGGGATGGGCGTGCTTGAGAGTGCGCTTGGCGACCTTGTCGATTCAGAACTGCCTGGGGAATTGGTGTTCCAATTGTATGATACCTATGGTTTTCCGACTGACTTAACCAATGATATCGCTCGTGAAAGAGGTTTTAGCCTTGATATGGACGGCTATGAGACCTGTATGGAAGCGCAGCGAACTAGAGCACGTGCAGCGAGCCAGTTTAGTCTTGATTACACAAATACCATTCGTCTTGACGGCGCTACAGAGTTCCGGGGTTATGAGGTTACTGAGTTAAGCGCTGAGATTATTGGTTTATATAGTGCAGGTCAGGCGGTTGATAATGTGTCTGAAGGAGCTGATGTTGCGCTAATCTTGGCACAGACCGCATTTTATGCAGAGTCAGGTGGTCAGGTTGGTGACAGAGGCATTATAACCAAAGGGTCTGCCGTTATTGAGGTAAGCGACTGTCGTAAAGTGGGTAATCACCACGTCCATACTGGCCAGGTTGTGTCAGGACAGTTCTCGGTTGGTGAACAGGTAGAGGGCGCTGTTGATAAAACTCAGAGACATGCAGTAACTCTGAATCACTCTGCAACGCATTTACTTCATGAGGCACTTCGGCAAGTGCTGGGTGAGCATGTTCATCAAAAAGGGTCGCTTGTCGATCATGAGCGTCTCCGTTTTGATTTTTCACATGGCGAGGCTGTCACTACCGAGCAGATAAGGCGTATAGAATATATTGTTAACGCAGAGGTGCTTAAAAATACTCAAGTAATGACTGATGTTATGAGTATGGAAGAAGCCAAAGCTAAAGGAGCCATGGCCCTATTTGGTGAAAAATATGGCGAGCAAGTCAGGGTTGTCAGCATTGGCGGCGAGTTTTCAGTTGAATTATGTGGTGGTACTCATGTGTCACGGACAGGGGATATTGGATTACTTCGTGTGTCGGGNGAAACGAGTGTTGCAGCAGGCATAAGGCGCATTGAAAGTGTTACTGGAATGGGGGCATTGGCGTTCTGNGACAAAGAGCAGGACTCGATAACGGATATTGCAACAATGGTGCGTGGCGCTCGCAATGGATTGGGGGAAAAAGTACAGAGCATTATTGACGAAAACAAGCGGTTGCAAAAAGATTTAGAGAAGTTGAAAAATAAGCTCGCCAATGTTGCCGGTAGCGACCTTATGTCCAGTTTACGCACTGTGAATAACATTTCTGTTCTTGCCACTGTGGTTGATGGTGCGGACTCGAAAAGTTTACGAGGGATTGCAGACCAGGTGCGATCAAAAATTCAGTCGGGCGTATTTTTATTGGCTGCCATAGAGGGCAAGAAAGCCGCTCTGATTGCAGGTGTGACGTCGGATCTAACAGACAGANTAAAGGCGGGCGATTTACTGAAGTTTGTTACTGCTCAGGTCGGTGGNAAAGGTGGTGGTCGTGCGGATATGGCGCAGGGTGCTGCTGGTGATATAACAAATCTTGCGTCCGCNNTAGAATCTGTTTATGACTGGGTTGAAAAAAGGTAAGCGAAACCCAAAAACACTTAACATTCAGGTTGGGTTACTGTTTAATCCACAACTTTTTAATTGTACGGACTCTGAGAATGAGCTTGATCGTCCAAAAATATGGTGGCACGTCAGTCGGCACGGTAGAACGTATTGAGGNTGTGGCGCAAAAAATCGCTGCTAGTCATCAAAAGGGTGATCAGCTTGTCGTGGCCGTGTCAGCGATGAGTGGTGAGACTAATCGTCTAATCGGATTGGCCAATCAGATTGATGAGCAAGCCAGCCTGCGAGAAATGGACGTATTGGTGAGCACTGGGGAACAAGTGACCATCGCTCTGTTGTGCATGGCTCTGCAAAAGGAGGGAGTCGATGCGAGATCCTATACGGGTGGGCAGGTGCGTATCCTGACAGACGATGCACATGGAAAAGCGAGAATTAAAGACATCGATGCCCATCGAGTTGAGTCTGACTTAGCGGCGGGCAGAGTTGTTGTGGTAGCGGGATTTCAGGGGATGGACGAAGAGGGGAATATTACCACTTTAGGGCGTGGTGGTTCGGACACTACAGCGGTGGCGATGGCCGCAGCTCTGGGCGCTGACGAATGTCAGATCTATACCGACGTTGACGGCGTATATACAACTGATCCACGCGTCGTGCACGATGCTCGTCGACTAGAAAAAATTACATTTGAAGAGATGCTGGAGATGGCTAGTCAGGGCTCTAAAATTCTTCAAATTCGGTCAGTTGAGTTTGCGGGAAAGTACAATGTTCCACTTCGAGTGCTATCCAGTTTTAAGGATGGTAATGGGACCCTAATTACCCTTGAGGATGATAATCAAATGGAAAAACCACTGGTATCAGGGATTGCGTTTAATAGAAACGAAGCTAAATTAACAATCAGAGGAATCCCTGATCAGCCTGGTGTGGCATATAAGGTCCTTGGTGCGATAAGTGAAGCAAACATCGAAATCGATGTTATAGTCCAGAATGTGGCCAAGGATAATTCCGCAACAATTACATTCACTGTCAACGAAAGTGATCTTAGTCAGGCAGAACGATTACTCAGAGATATAGCCGCTGATTTAGGCGCATTGGAAGTTGATACTGACAAGCACATTGGTAAGGTTTCTATTGTTGGTGTAGGTATGAGGTCCCATGCGGGCGTGGCGGCCAAAATGTTTGAAGCGCTGGCAGTTGATGGAATTAATATCCAATTAATCACCACATCAGAAATTAAAATTACTGTGGTTATTGAAGAGCGGTATTTGGAATTGGCTGTTCGCACTCTTCATTCCGCGTTTGAACTAGAGAGCTCAGATGTTGTAGGTAGCTAATTTATTAATTGATAGCAGAAATGGTTAAGTTCAGCCATCAATGTTGAGCGATAATTATTCACAATGATATGGTCAAAACAACTATAATAAAAAAAGAGTCCAATAATATGGACAAGATATAATGGAGACAGGCATGTTAATTCTCACAAGAAGAGTAGGTGAAACTTTAGTTATCGGTGATGACGTTACCGTCACCGTTTTAGGTGTACGTGGTAATCAAGTGAGATTGGGCGTCAATGCCCCCAAAGATATTGCAGTTCATCGTGAAGAAATTTATCAGCGTATCCAAAATGAAAAAGATTCATCAAATTCGGCTGAAACTACCGAAAATGGTGACACCGACGTTTGATTTTTCTGTCAATGTGATATCATGCCGCCGCTGGTCTAGGGCGGCATCGTTGTTTCTGAAACAATGTATTTTGATCCTACCAATACGACTACGGAGAAGTGGCCGAGTGGCTGAAGGCGCGCCCCTGCTAAGGGTGTATACGTTAATAGCGTATCGAGGGTTCGAATCCCTCTTTCTCCGCCATAT
>JGI24539J26755_10000125_pt1 | contig 33128 bp, 29 predicted proteins | sample NorSeaMetagenome_2_FD_26755 | JGI IMG/M metagenome (IMG submission 26755) | reverse complement strand
ATTTACCACCTGCATCTTTACAAAAGGTTGGTATTGTAAATGTTTTAAGATAAGAATAGGATGAAATTAAATTAAAAGGAGGCTTATGCCTCCTTTTTTGTGCTTGATACTTTTACAGTGCTCTCAACAAAAAGTAGCACAGTTTGTATAAAGCCAATGCTTTAGTTGGAATTCCAATTATTTTTTTGGGTGTTTAATAATTCAAAGAGGGATCTGAATTTTTTGTAAGATTCCAAGCTTCAATATCTTCAAAGTACAAGATTCACGCACAACAAATTACAACTTGGAAAAGTGAGTTTTTAGAAAACGCTTCTTCTTTTTTTGAAAGCAAGTCCGCTAAAGATAAAACAGCATCCAATGAAGAACAATTGTATAATAAAATAGGCCACATACAGGTTCAAATTGATTTTTTAAAACAAGTCTTGGGGAAATGAGTATAACAGAAAAAAGACAAAAAGTTGTAAAATCTCACTAAATACTTAGCCAATTAATTATCGCTTTTAAATACAGAAATCCTCCACCTGTTTGGATTTAAGTTATAGTGGATATTCATGTTTATATAGCCCCTTTAGTTTCAAGTTTATATTTAAGTGATTGCTTGGCGTAGGCCAAGAGTGATTAGATTCGATGGTTAGCTTAATCTGCTTAAGTATAAGTTGAATTAGGGTTGGCTTATTTAGGACTAGTTATAACGGCAAAAAAAAAGGCGATTCTATTAGTATCGCCTTTTTTTTGCCGTTATCTTAAATTTTAATTCTTAAGAGCATCTGGAACATAAATTTTATTCACTGTTCCTTTTTTCTCTCCATTTCTGCTTAGAATTTTCAATTCAATTCTTCTATTTAATGCTCTTCCTTCTTCGTTATCAGAACCATCAGAATTTTCGTTTTTAGCGATAGGATTCTTTTCCCCATAGCCAACAGCTGTGATTCTTGATTTTTTAATTCCTTTTTTAAGAAGATAAGACCTAACTGACTCAGCTCTATTTTGGGATAAGTTTAAGTTGTATTTTTTGTTACCTTTCGAGTCCGTATATCCTTGAATTTCAACCTGAATCGTGGGGTTGTTTGAAAGTAAAGTAAATAGCTTATTAAGTTCTGCTTTAGAATCGGACACTAATACATCACTATCAAATTTAAAGAATACATTATTAAGAACAATTGATTCATTTACTTTTATAGGGGAAAGTTTAATCTCTTTTTTCATTGATTGGAAAGCAGAATTCTTTGGAACGATTAAGTTTTCTGATTTGAACAAATAACCTTCAGCTTCATAGGTAACGTTATAATTTTTACCTGGAGGTAGTATGAATAAATATTTACCAGTTTTTTTATTTGGTTTATACATCCCTACAATTTCACCAGACTCGTTATCTTTTACGATAATTTGCGCATCAGGCGGGATGGTGCCATCTTTGTCTCCTAATGAAAACGTACCACTCATTACTGTCATAGGCATAACATCAGGCTTCGGAAGTGTAATTAGATATAAATCTTTCTCACCTAAACCATTCTCTTTCTCAGAGGCATAATATGATCTTTTACCATCAACTGAAGTTGCATAGAAGACGTCATCTTCAGCTGTGTTAATAGGGTATCCAATATTTTCAGGCGTACTCCAACCTGATTCTTCACCTAAATCAGTTGCTTGGAAAATATCAAATCCACCCATAGTTTCATGCCCGTTACTTGAAAAGAATAACGAAACTCCATCAGGGTGGATAAAAGGAGCTCTATCATCGTATTCAGTATTGATTTTAGAGCCCAAATTTGTTGGTCTACTCCAAGCACCATTTGGTAATTGACTAACACTGTAAATATCAAAACCACCGAATCCACCTTTCCTATTTGAAGTAAAGTAGATTTTTTTACCGTTAGCACTAAAACATGCATGTGTTTCGGAAGCTTTAGAATTTAAGGCTTCAAATGCGATAGGTGTAGTCCATTCGTTACCTTCTAGTTTAGAGTAGTAAATGTCACCATTTACGTCATCTTGTGCAGAGTAAATTAATAATTGTTGTCCATCAACAGAAAGTCCAATTGTAGCTTCATGGCCTGAAGTGTTTATTTTGTCTGAAATAAGTTTTGGTTCTCCCCAAACTCCATCTTTGTTTTTCTTTGAGATGTAAATATCTTCATAAAACTTATAATCGATAGGATCTTTTGGTTGTTTGAATCCTTCTTCTTCTTTATCTACTTTTAATTCTCTTCTTGAAGTGAAAATCATTGTTTGTTCATCGGCAGAAACAACTGGAGCATATTCAGGAAATTTGGAGTTTACATTTTCTAATTCTGTAACAATAATAGTAACTGGGTTGTCAATTAATAGTTGAGCAGTTTCACAAATTTTTAATTCTCGAGTAACTTCTTTTTGTGTCTCTTCGCTGATTTTTGATCCGTAAGCTTCTTCGTACAGTTCGAAGCTTTTCTTTGCGTCGTCTATTTTGTGGTTTATTCTTAAAATTCTACCATAAACTAAATATGCATCTACAGGAGCAGAATCCACTTCGTTGGTGTAGTAATCAAATGATAAATTGCTAGATACTTTCTCTGTAGATTTTGATAAGTATTCAAGTGCTTTTTCACTGTCTTTAGCAAACATACTCTTTGCGTAACATTCTCCGATTTTGAAGTTAAAAAAAGAAGTAGGAGTGAGGTCTTTTTCTATGTTTTGATAAATCTTTAATGCGTAATCATAATTTTGGTCTACCCAATATTGATCAGCGATTTTGTATTGTTTTTTCACTGTTTTCTCGAAGATTTCTTCGTTAAACCTGTCATTGCTTCTGTTGTAAAGAATTTGTGCATTTAGGCTAGTAGATACTAGTGCAGCAACAGAAAAGAGTACTAAAATACGTTTCATATAATTCAATTTATTAAGAGTTAAACAAACTCCATGCAAAAGTTATATTATTAACAAAAAAATAACACTTTGCTTCAATAATGTAGAAGACTAAAATAGGGTATAATTACCAAATTTTTCTATTAATTTCAAAATTTTCTAAGTAATCCCCAACTTTTCTTAGGAAGCTTCCGCCTAACATGCCATCAACAATTCTGTGGTCATAGCTCATAGACATAAACATCATTTGCCGAATTCCAATAAAATCACCTTCTGGTGTTTCTATTACGGCGGGTTTCTTTTGAATTACCCCCGTTGCTAAAATTGCAACTTCAGGTTGATTTATGATTGGAGTTCCAATAATATTTCCAAAAGTCCCAATGTTAGTAATTGTAAATGTACCACCTTGTACATCATCAGGAGCCAGTTTATTATTTCTCGCTTTCTGTGTTAAGTTATTAACCGATTTAGCCGTTCCTATAAGGTTTAGGTTATTGGCNCCTTTAACAACAGGTACGATTAAATTTCCGGATGGTAAGGCAACGGCCATTCCTATGTTAGCATCTTTTTTAACAATAATATTTTCCCCATCAACACTTACGTTGATCATCGGGAAGTCTTTAATTGCTTTAGCAACAGCTTCAACAAAAATAGGCGTAAAAGTAAGCTTGTAACCTTCTTTTTTTAAGAAGTCATCTTTCACTTTATTCCTCCAGTTGACTAGGTTTGTCACATCTATTTCAACAACACTTGTAACATGTGGAGCTGTTTTTTTAGAGTTCACCATATGGTTAGAAATAAGCTTCCTCATTCTATCCATTTCAATTATTTCAGATTCTCCTGAAAAAGAAGCGGTAGCAACTGATTCTATGTTCTCTGAGTTCTTCTTTTTTTCTAATTTAGGTGACGAGTGTGGTGTCCTATTCTCAAGGTAATTTAAGATGTCATCTTTTGTGACTCTTCCATTTCTACCAGTCCCATTTATTTGGTGTAATTCTTCCTGATTAATTTCTTCCTTTTTGGCAATATTTTTCACTAATGGAGAAAAGAATTTATTAGCATTACTAATAAATTCATTGTTCTTTGAAGTAATCCTTTCGTGTGCAGTTTTTTTTGTTGGAGTATTATTGGGCTCATCGTATGCGCTTAAGTCTTGAGTTGGCGAAGATTCTAAAACGTCACTAGTTGACTCTATGATTGCAAATGGCTCTCCGATTTTGATGATATCTCCCTCTTTGTAGAGCTTTTTTATTAAAGTACCCTCACAGTCTGATGGAACCTCTGAGTCAACCTTATCGGTTGCGATCTCCAGAATACCTTCTTCAAGTTCAATAAGGTCACCTTCGTTTTTTAACCATGAAGTCAGTGTTGCTTCTGCAACACTTTCTCCCATCTTCGGCAATATAAGTTCAATATGAGGCATAGAATCCGATGGAATTTGTAGTTAAAANTAGCTAAAATAAGGGAGGAACACAATTATTATATGCTATGAAATAAATAATAAAGAGACTTATAAAACTTACTGATCTATTTTTTTAAAGCCTTTAAGTAATATAGTAAGGTCATTCAAGAGATTATAATCCTTAGCGTACTGAATGTTAATTCTGTTTTTTGTTTCTTCCTTTAAATTTGCGTCGGAAAATTGATCCAATGGAGAGAGTATACCAGATTTCAGGCGCGGTAAATCATTATTTCTCTTAAAGGTTTCACTATAACCAACCCATGTAAATTTCCCTTTGAACACTTTTACTATGTTTTTAAACATAGTTGTAGGGCTCTTCACAATTAAAGCCAATATGGGAGATGAAATCAAAAGCGCTACTGATGTAATAACATCAAAAAGCCTTTTACTTCTTAAGCTTTTTGGTTTATTTAAAGAATTAATGCCAATGAGATATAAGTCGCCAGGAAAGTCAATTGAAGAACTCCCTAAAATGAATAAAGATTCAGGTGGTGCTATTTTGAATTCTGTATCAAAATTAGAAAGGCTTTCCATTGTCTCAATAATTCTGTAAGAAGAAAGAGCTTTAGCACAAAAAATTACTTCGTCTAATTTATGAATTTGAATAATTTCATTAAGCTGATTTATGTCGCCAACATATTTCGTCTCTGAACTTTTTTCGGGGGCTATAAACACAAAGTTTTGAAGTAGGAAGTTAGAATTTTCCAAGATAGATTTCACCCTTTCTAATTCTTCACCATCACCGATAATTCCAACATTTTTTCGTGAATTTGAATCGATTGCAAAATCACCATATTTAAAAAAATGAAGAAGAAGCCTTGTACTCGTTAGAGCGATCGCAGACCAAACCGTACTGAATGCAATAATTGCTCGAGAAAAACGGTATTCTTCCTCCATAAAACCGTAAGNAATTAAAACAACTATTGCTCCAGTAGCAACACCATTTAAAACTTTATTCAGTTTAACTTTATTCCTATAACCTCCAAATCCAGCAACAGATCCAATAATAGTTAAGACAATTGCAGGAATACCAAACAAAAGAAATTCCTTTGGGTAATTAAAACCCTTAATTTCTGATTCCCACAATGTTTTGAATCCAACAATTCCAGCAAGTAAAATTACCGCGTCAAATAAGGGAAGAACTGATTTTTTTACAAAACGACTTCCAATAGCAATTATAGCACGGAAGTAGATGGCAATTTTTATTAAAAAACTAAAAATTTTCGCATTTTTTGAAGAGAAATGTTTTTTAGCAAAAATAATCATAGCATTGTAAAAGACGAAAACGTAGTTTACAGAACTCTTTTTAGTACTCTCGCCTTTGTAGTGAATAATACGGGTGTCTGAAAAGTAATAGTTTTTATATCCTCCTTTAATAATTCGATAGGATAAATCAATATCTTCTCCATACATAAAGAAAGCCTCGTCTAGAAGTCCTACCTTATCTAATGCTTTTTTCCGCATCAGCATAAAGGCTCCAGAAAGGATCTCTATTTCATGATTTTTGTTTTTATTTAAATGTCCACAGTGATATTTCCCAAACCTTTTACTTTTCGGGAAAAGACTAGAAAGTCCAAATATTTTATAAAATGCAACCGTCGGAGTAGGTAAACTTCTTTTTGATTCCGGTAGGAAATTCCCTTTACCATCTACCATTTTTACTCCTAATCCACCTGCTTTTGGATTTTCATCCATGAATTCAACAACTTTTTCAAAAGTATCTTCTTCTACTAACGTATCCGGATTAAGTAGCAGTGTATATTCTCCTTTTGATTTTCGAATTGCAAGATTATTTCCTTTTGAAAAACCTAAGTTTTCTTTCGAAGCGATCAGTCTCACTTCAGGAAACTTTTTTTCAACCATTTCAACTGAGCCATCCACAGAATTATTGTCAACAACCCAAACCTCTGCATTAAGATTAGGCAATGCTTTAAAAACACTTTGTAAACATTGTTCAAGGAAATGTTGAACGTTATAATTGACGATGATTATTGATAGCTTCAATGAAATATGATTTAACTAGGCTAAAATAGTGAAATTTAGATCGAAATCAAGATTATTATTAAAACCAGAGATTCAGAAAAAGACCTTAAATATTTTTTAAGAAAAAATTGAAGGATCAATATCAGAGAATTTTTTCTTTTTCTTTAAAAAATGTTCTTTGATAATCGATGCTTTAAAATGACCTTTAACTGACTTATGTAAAAGTTGAACGTTTAGCTGCTTTCTGATTTTAATGTATCGAGGAAAAGCGAGGTAAAAAGCAAAGTGAGCCTTAATAACTGCGAGAGTATGTTTGAAATCACCTTCCAATAAAAACTTTAGACCAGCAATTCCATCCAGAATTATCTTTTGTATAATTATTTTCAAAAATCCTTTTCTTGGATGGTTTTTGGTTAGAAGTATTAAATTGTTTCTAAAGTTTAGAAAAGTTTTTCGGGGACTTAATTTATTTAAAGTACCTCCACCTAAATGATAAACTTTAGAATTTCCTATTGCGTTAATGTTAAACCCTAAACGCTGAATTCTCCAACATAAATCTATTTCTTCCATATGAGCAAAAAAGAATTCGTCAAATCCACCTAATTTTTTATAAATATCGTTCCTGACAAACATACAAGCTCCAGTTGCCCAAAAAACAGGTTCATTATTGTCGTATTGACCTAAATCTTCCTCTAGTTCATTAAATATTCTTCCTCTACAAAATGGGAATCCCCATTTGTCAATAAAACCACCTGCTGCTCCTGCGTATTCGAAATGCGTTTTGTTTTTTAATTGTAATATTTTTGGCATTGCAGCGCCCGTTTTAGGGTTAGCCTCCATAAAATCAATAACTGGTTCTATCCAGTTATTGGGGGTTTCAATATCTGAATTTAGAAGTACAAGGAATTTGTTGTTAACATACTTAAGTGCATCGTTATAACCTTTTGCAAAACCACCATTAGATTTATTCTGAATGATTTTAATTGCAGGAAAGTTGGTTTTAAGAAAGTCTATACTTTTATCTGTCGACGCATTATCAGCTATAATTAGTTCTGCATACTCAGGTAATGAGTTTACAACACTTGGAAGGTAACTTCTTAAAAGTTCAAGACCATTCCAATTTAAAATAACAACAGCGACCTTTTTCATTTCAGCGAGCGAATTTAGTTAATTTAAATTCAACCAATAGGGAATTAAGAGTTTAGAAATATTAAATTTGTTTAAAATTAGAAGGTTATGTCTGCTTGGGGATTATCAAATTTTGAAAACGATTCAGCACTTGATTGGGTTAGTAATATTATTGAGCACAAAGAAATGTCTAGTTTAAGTAGCTCAATTGATGAATTTATCGCGAATTTCTCTATTGAAGAAACTACACTTATAGAGTGTTCTGTTTTTTTAACTGTTGCAGAAACGATTGCAGGATTAGTGGGTAATCCAGCAGAAGACTTTCCTGATGAATTAAAAGATTGGATAGAAACAAAATACATTAAAATAGAGCAAATCACAATGGATAAAGCCATAAAGGGAATAGAACTTATTTTAAAAGACAGTGAGGCTCGAGAAATGTTTTTAGATTCTGGATATTATGCGTCATGGGAGAAATCACAGAAAGATTTAATAAAAAGACTTGCCGAATGATTTTATTTGGCAGAAAAGATAAGCATATTGGGACAAGAGAAACTCCAAATGAAGTTTGCGTCGAATGCGGTGAAAAAGGAGGTGTTGTAAGTGTATTCCAGATTTTTTTTCACATTGCTCTTATTCCCGTTATTCCTATCTCAAGAAAAATAGCATCTCAATGTTATTCATGCAGAGCAGTTAAAGTTGAAAAGCAATTTTCTGAACAACAAATTGAAGCTTCTATTTTATTGAAAAAAGAATATAAAACTCCTCTTTGGACATTGATTGGAGCTTCAATTATTTTTATATTACTATTATTTAAACTAATACTAAAATGGGTTTAATTAAGGTTTTCGGACATAAAAACAAACCTCTAAATTCAGAGGTTGTAATTGTGCCTATAAATTGGACCTTAAATTCAACGTTTGATTTTGATAAACATTTAAGACCCATATTAAATTACTCGAATGAAATAGAGTTGTTTCACGAGTTTTACGGTTTTCAAGAAAAGTGTAAAATTGCTTGTGAAAATGTTTCTGCGGAAACATCCTTATGGAATAAATCAATTAATCGAATTTACGAAGAAGCTCAAAACGGTACGTTTGATGGTTCAAGCATTCATTTAATTAATGAAGATTTTAAAAAATTAACATCTTTCTTGGATGAAAAAATTGAGTANTGGATNCAAAAGGAAAAACTTCCTCTTTTAATAGGAGGGGATTCTTCTTTATTATTGGGAAGTGTAAAAGCTGTAGCAAGATTTAAAACNAATTTTGGAATATTGCATCTAAGCGAAAAACCTTTTTTAAAGGAATTAAAAAAAGGAGAGGCTATAACCGAAGGAAANAGCTTGTTTTCTGTTGGAGCATCTGTACCGGAAGTAAGTAAAATAGTNGCTGTGGGATTAAGTTCTTTTTCTCAACAGGAATATTCAATACAACGACAGAACAAGGAAAAGATTATTTGGTTTTCAAAACGGAAAATAAATAATTATGAATTTAAAGGGGATTCCTATCAATCGATTTGTAAAAAATGGATTAATAATCTGCCTGAGTTTGTCTATTTAAGTATCAATGTTTCAATTTTAAAAGTGTTAAGTATTGAGGAAATCGAATTCGCATTGCAAACCCTGATAGACTCAAGAAGAAAAATTGTTGGAGTTGACTTTAATGGAGTCGAAAACGAAGTTGGGAAGGAAAAGCAAATTGAAATGACAAGACTTTTATATATTGTTTGTAAATCTTACGGGAGATCCCGAGGGAAAGTTTAAAAATATTCTGAATTAATTATGGTTTTAAGTTTTGGTGAAGTTTTAATGGATTGTTTTCCGGACAAAAATGTAATTGGAGGAGCTCCTTTTAATGTTGTTGTTCACTTAAAAAGATTAGGTGAACCAGCTGCGATTTTATCGAAAATCGGGATAGATAAATTAGGAGTTGAGATTGGAACGTTGTTGGAAAACGAAGAAATTAGTGATTTTTTACAAAAAGACAATCAAAAGAAAACTGGACAGGTTGATGTTACTTTAGAGAACGGACAACCTAGCTATAACATTCATCAGGGTTGCAGTTGGGAGTTTATCGATTTTGAATCGGTTAAAAGTCCCCATTATTTTATGTTTGGGAGTTTAGCGTTGAATTTCATTCAGAATCGAAATTCATTTAAACAATATAGATCACAATTTAAACAATCTATTTTTGTTTGTGATCTTAACCTTAGAACTCCTTTTTACTCTGAAGAAAGTATTCAATTGTGTCTTGAGTCTACTGATATATTAAAGATTAATGATGAAGAGCTAGATTATTTAGCTGAAAAACACGCTCAAACGGATGTGATTGGTTGGCTTTTAAAAACCTATGGAATTAAGAAAGTACTCTTAACAAAAGGTTCTAAAGGAGCAACTTTGTTTTGGGCCGGAAAAGTTTATGAATGTAAAGTGAAGCCGGTTGATAATATTAATGATACAGTTGGTGCTGGAGATTCGTTTACTGCCCTTTTTTTACACGGACTTATACACAAATTGCCTTTTGAAGAATGCTTGGAAAGAGCTGCTGATTTCGCTGGGATAATCTGCACACTGCCTGGTGCCATTCCTGTCGATAAATCTATCTATAACGATTTTAAAATTTGAAAAATTCATTAGTAATTTTATTCGTTTTATTTATTGGAGAAATTTTTTCTCAATCAACTTATCTTGTTGAGTTTCAAGATAAAATAGGAAATGGATTTGATCCGTATCAATACTTTTCCTCTGAAGCTATACAAGCTAAAAAGGATATGGGACTTCCCATGTATGACTGGTATGATCTCCCTGTTAATTCAGAGTATGTTGATATCATTAGTCCGTTTGTAGATATTGTAGGCTATAATCTAAGGTGGTTTAACGGCGTTGTTGTAATTGGTTCTAGTGAACAATTATTAAGAGTTCAGCAATTGCCATTTGTTAAATCCGTATTTCAGTTTAACTCAGAAATAATCCCTGCTAACAGCGGAGAATATACGGATCTAGTCAAAGCAGATTTTAAAGTTTTTGATTGGCAATTAAAAACCATGGGGGGTAGGATGTTTGCAGACAAAGGTCTAAAAGGAAAAGGTATTCGAATTGCTGTTGTAGACGTAGGCTTTGGTGGTGCTGATGAAATGGATCAGTTAAAATATATTACTGATACTAGTTTGGTTACTTCTTGGGATTTTGCTTTAGATGCGCCTTTGAGTTTTAAAAGGGGTCATCAACATGGGGCTCAGGTAACTTCATTTATTGGAGGCGTGATTGAGAAACACTCTGTTGGTTTTGCAACAGAAGCAGAATTCTTATTCGCTAAAATTAGCGCTCCGCTTATTAAGGACGAAAAAATAGAACAAGCTTGGCTTAAAGCTGTGGAATGGGCTCATAAAAATGGAGCTCGAATTGTAAATAGCTCAATTGCATACAATAATGGTGATCACAATAAAGAAATGCTTACTGGAGATTCTTGCCTAATGAGTCGTGCGGCGAATTTAGCTGCACGAAAAGGAATGCTAATTGTCAATTCTGCGGGAAACGAAGGTGATAATAGTTGGAAATACTTGGCTTTTCCTGGAGACGCAGATAGTGTATTGACAGTAGGGGCTGTTAGTTCAGATTTAGGTATTCGTNCAAGTTACTCTTCTTATGGTCCAAATAAATCATTGAAATTAAAACCTAATGTTTGTGCATTAGGAGACGTATTTTGGCTTCAATATAAAAGTTTAACAAAATTACAAGGGACTTCTTTTTCTAGTCCACTTGTTGCAGGGTTTGCGGCATGCATTCTTCAAAATAATCCTTTCTTGAAACCAATGGATTTAATTGATACAATTGAGAAGTCAAGTTCACTATACCCATATTTTGATTATTCCCATGGATATGGTATTCCACAAGCAACTATTTATTTTGGGGTTGATTCCGTTAAATCTGATTGTGTTAGCGTCGTTATTAAAAAGAGTCCAAGTTATTTAACTGAAAAATATTACTATTTTGAGTATAGAAGCCATTACGGTAGTCAGATTTTTTATCATATTGAAAATAAAGAAGGCTATTTAAAAGAATATAATGTAGTTAAATTTTCAAGAAAAGAAGACTCTCCGAAAATTCACTTTGAAGAACATGAAAATGGAGATATATTAAGAGTTTTTCANAGGGGAAATGTTTTTGAAGAAAAAATCAAAAAATGAGAATATTCATAATGTTAGTATTACTTAGCATTAAGCTAAGTGCCCAAGACTATATCGTTAAAGAAAGATTTGAGCCAAGTACATATTCTGACTCTCCGTTTGGGTTTGTAAATGTAAATCATAGGATGATATATGGCTGGGGAACAAATAATAATTGGGGGGAGGATAAAAAATTACTAAAGCTAAAAGAATCCAACTTCTTTAATATCAGATATCAATATAATCAAAAACTAGTTTTAGGAAGTTTTATCGATTTTGGAATGGGTTATAATTGGGATGGGTTTAATCTACAAAAAGATACTTTAACTTTATTTCGAGATTCTCTTTTTCATAGTAAACGAAAAATGAGGTTTCAGAATATTACCGGACATGTTGGTTTTAAGTTTCAAAGTACTGAAAATCCAAATGATTCTTACTTTTTACAATTTAATATATATGGTGCTTATTTGACAAGCTCGTCTTATATTGTTTGGGATAAAATAGGGGAGGTCAAACAAAAGATACATCAATCAAAACTAGATTTTTTGAAGAAGTCTAATTACGGTTTTGAACTCAGAGCAGGTTATTCAAATTGGGCTCTCTATGCCAAATATAGATTTAGTGATTACGTTAATACGGATAATGTTGTTGGATACCTTCCGAAAATAAGTTTCGGTTTTGAAATTGAAGTTTCGACTTCTGGAGAATAATAAGAATAAAATTATGTGGAAATCTGATTTTAATATAGATCAAATAAATACAATGTGTGTTGATACGATACACGATGCATTAGGAATTAAAATCACAGAAAAAGGGCCTGATTTTTTAAAAGCTACAATGCCAGTTGATCATAGAACTGTTCAGCCGATGAGAATACTTCATGGCGGGGCAAATGTTGTACTAGCAGAAAGTTTAGGAAGTATAGCCTCGCTTATGGTTATCGATCCTGAAGAGAGTGTTTGTGTTGGTCTAGATGTTAATGCTAATCATATTAGAGCAGCTAAATCTGGTTTTGTAACTGGAATTGTTAAGCCTATAAATCTTGGTCGAAAAATTCACGTATGGGAAATCAAGATTTATGACAACGAACATAATCTTACTTGTATTTCAAGGTTAACGGTGTCTGTTTTGGAAAAAAGAAAATAATTAATTCAATATAAAAGGGGCTATCAAATCAAATTCTGGAATGTAGACCTTAAACTCTTGATTGGTAAGCATGTTTTCCATTATATAATATCCCCTCATTCGTCCAATTGGTGAACTCAAAGAAGTTCCTGAATCATAAGAATGGTTTTCGGTAGGCTTGATAACTGGCTGAATACCAATCACTCCTTCTCCTTCTACTTCGTAATGATCTCCTTTCGAGTCAAACACATACCATTTTCTAGAGGTTAATTTCACAGAGAAATCATTGTTGTTTTTAATAGAAATATGATAAGAGAAAATAAACTCAGATTCCGTAGGTTTTGAAAACTCTTTTTCAAAAGTACTTTTAACCACAACTTCAACGCCCTCAGTAATTAAACTTTCCATAATTGCAAAACTACAAAAACAAAAGCCTCTGCGCTACTGAAATATAAATCTTTTAAAACCAACTAGTTGCTCAGCGTCTTGACCAAAGCCTTTGTAATAAACAAGAATTGTATAATTATTCTCAGTCTGATGATGACTCCCATCCGTATCTTCCCATTTTAATTCACTGGTCTTATTTTTCATAGCCACGTACGCATAATCATAAACACCTTGTTTTAACATTATATGAGCCTCATAATGCTCCAGTGAATCTTTATAAATCATGCTATGCTCNCTTTTTACCTCGTTANTAGTAAANGCTCCTGTTAAAAATACNGTACTATTATCTAGAGGGACTTTTCGACCTAATCTAAAGTGAACAAAAGCATATTCCGACTCTAAGTAGGGGTTTCTATTTTTTGGAAGTAAACTTGTGAAAAAATCACCATTATGGTCATATTGATTTGAATATTTCAAATATGCTCTTTTAGAATCCTTAAAAGGTAAAACATGGTAAATCGAGTCTTTGTAAAAAATTTGCTCAACACCATTTCCTTTCAATTTAATGTCCCTGAAATCTAATATTCGATATTCATTTCCTGCTTCAAACCGGGTCGCTGAAGTATTNGAGAATATAAGCTCATTTTNTTTAACATANAGNGGGCGAATGTTCTTTTTCAAATTATCCATTCTGTCGTTTTGTAAAACGACAACTCTAAACTCATTTAAGGGGTTATTTGTTTTAATTAATTGGTAATTAACATTGAAATCTATTTGATGATGTGTGTATTTATAATCAAACTCAATAGGAATTGATGGTTTAGGAGTTACTTCTGTTTTAATATAAGCAACATAAAATTTTTGTGTTAAAACGACCTTACTTCTATCAGCGTCTTCAAAAACGAATAGAATATAGTTTCCGCTTTTAGTGAATTTTAAATTCTCACTTGGAAAACTTTGTGTGTAATGAATATAATTAACTGCAGTATTTACCGATAATTGATAATCAGATATTTCCTCTTCTTCGTAGCCATCTATATAATCACTAATAAATAAGTCTTTTGATTGCTCCCAATTAGAGTTACAATGAATGAAAGTGTAAGAATATTGTTTCACTTCGTTTGCAATATCATCAAATCGAATAGTTAATTGATGTGGTGAGTTCAAAAATGTTAACGGAAAGTCAATTAATTTGTTTTCGTTCTCAATAATTACTGTTTTAATTGAATTTTTAAAAACCTCATTCTTAAATGAATTAGCTTGATTGATTAGGCCAATTAGCAATAGGGATGAAAGAATAGTTGATTTTAGGTGCAATTTCATAAGTGCAAATTAAATGTAACAAATATTAAACATTATCCCCTTTTTTTATTTAGAAACGTTCTAAATAAATTAATAGGAGTGTTAATATTCGTGAATACACATAGGTTTTTGTTAATTTTACGGTCTGAATTATCACCCAATCAAGAGAGAATGTCAGTACAAGTAAAGCTGAGAAAAGGGGCAGACATCAAGTTAAAAGGTGTCGCTAATCGCGTTAAGGTAGATGCTAAGGCATCTGACGTGGTGGCACTTAAGCCTTCTGATTTCCACGGGGTAATCCCAAAATTAATATTAAGAGAAGGTGCAAAAGTGAAAGCTGGAACACCAATATTCTTCGACAAAGAGAACGTCGATATCAAGTTTTCTTCGCCAGTTTCTGGGGAGATCATTGAAATCGTTCGTGGTGCTCGTCGTGTAATTCTAGAGATTAGAATTAAAATCGATGGTGCAAATGTTGCTGAAGATTTTGGTACGACTGATATCGCTGCTGCTTCTAAGGAAGATTTAACGACAAAATTGTTAGGTGCTGGTCTTTGGCCGTTCATCAAACAACGTCCGTTTAATTGCATAGCTAATCCTAGCGATGCTCCAAAGGCAGTATTCGTTTCCGCATTTGATTCAAGCCCATTAGCTCCTGACTATGATTTCTTGCTAGAAGGAAGAGAAGAGGACTTTCAAGCTGGGATTGACGCTTTGGCGAAATTCTCAAAAACTGGTTTAGTTAACTTAAACGTTCCTACGTCGAAAGAAGTAAGGTTTAATTTTGAAGACAAGTTTGTTTACACCGATTCAATAGGTAAACGAGTGGCTCTTGACTATAAAACTGCTGCTAACGCTTCGGCTCATTCAGGTTCTGCAANAGCAATTAAATCAATTAACAATAAATACGGTCAAGCTAGTGATCTTTTCACGAAAGCGAACAATGTTTATTTAGGCGAAATTTCTGGTCAACATCCAGCCGGTAACGTAGGTATTCAAATTCACCACATTAACCCTATGAATAAGGGTGAGGTAGTTTGGACTGTTAACGCGCAAGATGTAGCTATGATTGGTAACTTCTTAAGAACAGGTAGATTAACAGCTAAGAAATTAGTTGCGCTTACTGGATCTGAAGTAGCGACTCCTCAATATTACAATGTGACCTTAGGACAAAGCTTAGCTGGTGTTTTTGAAGGGAATTTGAAAGAGGCAGAAGAAGCACCGCGTTTTATTAGTGGAAATGCTTTAACTGGAACTAAGGTAGAAAAAGATGGTTTCTTAGGGTTTTACGATTCTCAATTAACTGTTTTGCCTGAAGGAAATCAATACGATTTATTTGGATGGATGCTTCCTATTCAACCAGAAAAATTATCACTGAGTCGTACATTGTGGTCATGGATAATGCCTAGTAAAGCTTACCGATTAAATACAAACCTTAACGGTGAATCAAGAGCGTTTGTTGTAACAGGTGAGTATGAAGAGGTTTTACCGATGAAAATATACCCTGTTCAACTTTTAAAGTCTTGTTTAGTAGAAGATATTGATGCAATGGAAGGTTTAGGAATTTATGAAATAGTTCCTGAAGATTTAGCATTGTGTGAATTCGCTTGTACTTCTAAGCAACCAGTTCAACAAATCCTTCAAGCGGGGTTAGACTTAGTTAGAAAGGAGTGCGCTTAATTAAATAGATTAATTAATTCCATTAGATAAAAGAGATGAAGTTTTTAGAAAGACTTGTAGACAAAATGGAGCCCAACTTTGAAAAAGGTGGGAAGTACGAAAAATGGTTTCCATTATTCGACGGTTTTGCTACATTCTTATTTACACCGAAGCACACTACTAAAAAGGGTGTGCATATTCGTGATGCNGTAGATTTAAAAAGAACAATGAATACGGTTATTCAAGCCTTAATTCCTTGTTTNTTGTTTGGAATTTGGAATACAGGTTTTCAACACTACAGTGCATTAGGATTATTAGAAGANTTTGGATTTTTAGACCAAGTTATCTTTGGAGCNATTAAGGTATTACCTATTGTGATTGTTTCCTACGCAGTTGGTTTAGGAGTTGAATTTGGTTTTTGTATTGCGAAAGGACATCCAATTGAGGAAGGGTTCTTAGTGTCAGGAATGTTAATTCCATTAATTGTACCTGCTGATACTCCCTTGTGGATGGTAGCCGTTGCAACCATTTTTGCAGTAGTTTTTGTAAAAGAAGTTTTTGGAGGTACAGGAATGAATATTTTAAATCCTGCGTTAACAGCCAGAGCGTTTTTATACTTTGCATATCCAAAGCAATTATCGGGAGATAAGGCATGGGTTAATACTGAATTACCTGATGGTTATGCTCAAACTGAAACTGGAAAAGTATTAAATGAGTTAGGACAAGCAGTAGGTCAATTTGATGCAACAGCTGGAGCAACTCAGTTATCTCGNTTCAACGCATCAATCGGTATATATAAAGAACAAGGGATTGATGCNGGAATGGCTGCNTTAGATGGTGCGCATTCATTGTTAGATTCATTTTTAGGNTTAATACCNGGTTCGATTGGTGAAACATCTGTTATTGCAATTTTAATTGGTGCNGGTTTACTNCTACATACTGGAGTAGCTTCATGGAAAATAATGGCATCAGGAATATTTGGAGCTGTATTCATGACAATNATCTTCAATACTGCTGGGATGAATCCTTACATGACTGTAGGTCCATTAGAGCACTTAACTGCTGGAGGGTTTATGTTCGGTATCGTATTTATGGCTACAGATCCTGTTTCGGCTGCACAAACTGAAGTTGGAAAAGTGATTTATGGTTTCTCTATTGGATTAATGACAATTATGATCAGAGTTTTCAACCCGGCATATCCCGAAGGGATAATGTTGGCTATTCTTTTCATGAACGTTATGTCACCACTTATTGATCACTACGTTGTTCAAGGAAACATTAAAGATAGATTACAAAGAGCAAAATTACATTCATTAACTCACTAATTAATTAAAAATGGCTGTAAATAAGAATAGTACAGGATACACGGTAACGTTTGCTATAATATTAGTTATCGTTTGTGGAGCACTACTTGCAACTTTAGCAACTGTGTTAAAGGAGAGGCAAAAAGCAAATGTTAGCAATGAAAAGCGTCAATTTATATTAGTTGCTGCTGGAGCATATAAAATGGAAGAGTTAAAAGGGATGGAACAAGCTCAAATCTCTGAGATTTTCACTGACAAAATTACTGAGGATGTCTTTGATGTGAATGGAACTTCAATTGCAAAGGAAGGAGTTACTGCTTTCGGAATAGACATCGTGAAGGAATATAAGTCTACTAAGAACGATGCTTCAATCAGAAAATACCCAATGTTTAAATTTACTGATGGTGATAATGTTAAGTACATTATTCCAATGGCAGGAAATGGATTATGGGGTCCAATATGGGGATTCATTGCTTTAGGTAAAGATCAAAACACTATTGAAGGTGTTGTTTTTGATCACAAGTCTGAGACACCTGGATTAGGAGCTAAAATCGCTGAAGATAAATTTCAAGAATTATTTACCTCTTCAACTAAAAAAATCATGTCAGGAGATAAATATCTTTCTGTAAATGTTGTTAAGGGTGGATTGAAAAATCCAGAGCACGAGGTTGATGCAATTGCTGGAGCAACCATTACTTCAAATGGAGTAGGTGCAATGTTAAGATCAGGTTTTAAGCCTTACATGAAAGCTTTTGGTTTAGCATACTAATTCATTAAAAGAATATTAAAGATTTAAATAATTCACAATGAGTACAAAAAAAGAATCATTGTTTTCAAAAAAGAACATGAAGTTGATTAAGGATCCGTTAAACGATTCGAATCCAGTTTCTATCCAAGTCTTGGGGATTTGTTCTGCTTTGGCAATTACAATAATGTTAGAAAACGCATTTGTAATGTCTATGTCGGTACTTTTTGTATTGATAGCAGCTAATGTTGTTGTTTCTTCAATTAGAAACTTAATTCCAGACAAAATTAGAATTATTGTTCAATTGGTAATCGTAGCAACCTTAGTTATTACTGTTGATTTAGTTCTTAAAGCTTTTGTTTACGAAGTCTCTAAACAACTTTCAGTTTTTGTAGGACTTATCATCACCAATTGTATCATTATGGGACGTTTAGAAGCTTTTGCTTTAGCGAACAAACCTGGACCTGCATTTTTGGATGCAATTGGAAATGCATTTGGTTACACTTGGATTTTATTAGTTGTAGGTTTTATTCGTGAGATCTTCGGTTCAGGTTCAGTTTGGGGTGTTAAAATTGTACCTGACTCATGGTTAATTGAAAATGGAGGTTTTTACGAGCACAACGGTTTAATGCTGTTATCTCCAATTGCTTTATTCTTGGTTGCTTCAATCATTTGGGTTCAAAGAAGCAAGAATAGAAAACTAATCGAGGCGAACTAATTCATTATTAATCGAGAAAATTTAGAAAAATGTTAGATTACGTAAACATAATAGTGAAAAGTATATTCGTTGAGAATATGATTTTTGCATATTTCTTAGGTATGTGTTCATACCTTGCTGTATCTAAGTCTGTGAAAACAGCATCTGGATTAGGCGCCGCAGTTATCTTTGTATTAGTTGTTACTGTTCCAGTCAACTATTTATTAGAAAACTACGTGTTGGCTGAAGGAGCCTTATCATGGTTAGGTGCAGATTTTGAAACAATGGACCTTTCTTTCCTTTCATTCATCATGTTCATCGCGGTTGTAGCATCTATTGTTCAATTGGTTGAAATGATAGTTGAAAAGTTCGCTCCCGCATTATACGGTGCTTTAGGTATCTTTTTACCCCTTATTGCCGTAAACTGTTCAATTCTAGGAGGTGCATTATTTATGCAAGAAAGACAATATGCAACTATTGGTGAAGCAACGGCTTTTGCTTTTGGTTCAGGTATCGGTTGGTGGTTAGCAATTGTTGCTTTAGCTGCAATTCGTGAGAAGATACGTTACTCAAACGTTCCTGCACCATTGAGAGGTCTAGGAATTACATTCATAATCACAGGTTTGATGGGGATTGCATTTATGAGTTTCTTAGGAATAGAACTTTAATACTAGTTAGAATAAATTAAAATAAAGAGATATGGAAACTATAATTATCAGTGTAGCGGTTTTCTTAGTAGTAGTTTTGCTACTAGTATCATTATTGCTTTTTGCAAGGGCTAAACTATCATCTTCAGGATTGGTTAAAATTACTGTAAATGGTGAAAGAGTCATTGAAACAGAAGCGGGATCGACTTTGCTTTCGACTTTAGGAAATAACCAAATTTTTTTACCATCAGCATGCGGTGGAGGTGGTACTTGTGCAATGTGTGAATGTCAGGTTCATTCAGGAGGTGGAGAAATCTTACCAACAGAAAAGCCTTACTTCTCAAGAAAGCAAATCGCATCTAATCACCGTTTAGGTTGTCAGGTAAAAGTAAAGCAAGACATGGAAGTTGAAATTCCAGCTGAGATTTTTGGAATCAAAAAGTGGGATTGTGAAGTTGTTTCAAACTATAACGTTGCAACTTTCATTAAAGCATTTATAGTTAAATTACCAGAAGGTGAAACATTAGATTTCGAAGCTGGAGGATATATTCAAGTTGATGTACCTGCTTTAACTGTTGATTTTAAAAACGATATTAATATTGAACCAGACGCAAATGATCCAATTGGACCAGACAAGTTTAAAGCTGATTGGGATAAATTCGGACTTTGGTCTTTAAAAATGGTTAACAGTGAGCCTTGTTTTAGAGCTTACTCTATGGCTAATCATCCTGCGGAAGGAAATATTGTAATGCTTACAATACGTATTGCTACCCCACCTTGGGATAGAGCTAAAAATGGTTGGATGGACGTTAACCCAGGTATTTGTTCTTCTTTTGTGTTTTCTCGCAAAGAGGGTGATCTAGTCACTATTTCAGGTCCTTATGGAGAATTCTTTATTAAAGATACTGGTTCAGAAATGATTTATGTTGGAGGTGGAGCTGGAATGGCACCAATGAGATCTCATTTATTCCATTTATTTCATACGTTAGAAACAGGGAGAAAAGTTACTTACTGGTACGGAGGTAGATCTAAGAAAGAATTATTCTACGAAGAAGATTTCCGTAAGATAGAACGTGAATTTCCAAACTTTACTTTCAATATTGTGTTATCAGAACCAGAAGAGTCTGATAACTGGAATGAAAAAAAATCTCCAGAAGATGATGGAGATGGTTACTTAGGATTTGTGCATAATGCTGTTATTGAGCACCAATTAAAGAAGCACGATGCGCCGGAAGATATTGAATTTTACTTCTGTGGTCCTCCAATGATGAATCAAGCAGTTATTAAAATGTGCGACGACTGGGGAATTCCAGAAGAAAACGTAGCATTTGATGATTTTGGAGGGTAACTTAAAATAAAAATTATAAAAGGTCAATTATATCGATTGACCTTTTTTTGTGCCTCACATTTCCCTAACAGCAACAGCAACATCTAATGCTGTAAAAAATTTCAAATTGTTGCTGTTCCTTTAGTTCTCAATCGAAATTTAAATGATGAATTTTATTAATTAGTCCTATGAATTCGTGCAATGAACTGTTAATTTAATGCGTTGTGCTAAATATTCAAAAATTTAAGGATAAAGTTTGTCTTATGAATCCTTAAAAAGACAAGGTCTTGGCTTTGGTTATTAAGATAGTGTTTGGAATTCTTATTTATTTTTTTGGAGTAAACATATCGTTCATTATCTGGTAAAGCTCAGGATGTTTTTTAATCATCATTTCAGGATGTTCGAAGAAATACTCTGTAGTAACTGCAAAAAATTCAGCAGAGTTGGTTAATGCATAGTCCCTTATTTTAGCTTTCTTATTCTTTATTTCCTCCGATTTAATTTTGATCATATTCAACCAAGGCCCAATTTCGGTGTTGTCAATTAAAACCTGTGGTATACCGTCAATTTTACCATCTTGTTTATCTATTATGTGTGCAAATTCATGAATCCCAACATTTCTTCGGTNAGTANAATTCGTGAAGCCGTTATATAAAGCATCTTTAGCCAACATCATTCTTCCTTCCATCGGGCCAGAACCAACTAAACCATTTATATACGAACCTTTAAATTGTCCGCCACCTTCAATTGGCTTAGGGTGCAAAATAATTTCACTAATAAAATCGTATTCCCAATTTTCGAAACGATAAATAGGAATGATTGCACTCGCTGCAATTAGAACTCTATCCTTATCATTAATAGGCATATTCTCAAAACCAATAATTCGTGTAGTATTTAAGAAATGTAGCATTCTTAACTCAAAACCTTTTTGTTCTGCTAAAGTTAGTTTTTGATAAAACCTAACTTCTTTTTTTAAAATAGCGGTCCAATTGGGGCTAAAGGTTTTAAATGTGGTTCTCTTAACAACTATAACTCTTTTTAATATGAGGATAATAACTAAGGCTGCAATAAAGTAATAAACCATTAGATTACTTTTGAATCCTTTTTCGATATTGAAGATTCTATCGCAGGAAAGGTGAATGCTTTTAGTAATTCATTAATGTTATAAACGGAGCCTCTTAGTGCGTTACTTACAATTACTAGAGTGTAACCTAGTTTAGGTATCTTAAGGTAAATATGACGATTTCCATGCCACCATCCAGTATGGTACACTAATTTATCAAAATTAGGATCCATTTTTAAACGCCATCCATATCCATAGGACTTGTTATCTTGAATCTTATTTTGAGGAGTAAAGGCAATTTGTTTTAATGAATCCGAAATAATTATGTCGTTATTTAAAAATGTATCAAACTTTATTAAATCTTTAGCTGTAGAGAATATTCCTTTGTCACCAACAATTCCATCGAGATAATCAAATTCAAATACACGATTCCATTTTGTATGTCCTAAAGTTAAGTTGTCAGGGATTGTGGTCTTTTTTAAATCAAAAACAAAACTATCCGTCATTCCACATCTGTCAAAAATTCTTGTTTTTAAAACCTCAGAATAGCGTTTTCCTTCTATAACTTCAATTATAGACGCTAAGAGCATATAATTTGTGTTTGAATAATAATGTCTTCGATCCGGGCGAAAGTTGTGCTCTGGATTATGGAAATTAATTACGCAAATAACGGTGTCGTTATAAATTAAATGCTCCTTATTGTCCATTTTATGATCACAATAATAATAGTATTGTGACAACCCTGACCTGTGAGCAAGTAGATGTCTGATCGTTAGTTTTTTGTATTGTTTAGGTAGTTCAATAAATTTGGTTATTGTATCGTTTAAAGTAAGTTTTCCTTCTTCAATTAACTGAAGAATTACTGTAGCAGTGATCGGTTTAGTTACACTTGCTAATTGAATTGCAGCATTCTTTTTAAGGGGGATTCTTTTTTTAATGTTGGAATATCCTGCTGTAGTGTCAAAAACGATTTCTCCTTTTTTTGCAATAGTGATATGTCCGTTAAATCTTCTTCTTTTTACAAATTTTTTAAAGTAATTATTAATCGTCCGTATTTCGGGTTCAGGAATATCTGATTTTTGGGTAATTACCGAATCAATAGAAGTTGAAGTTATTTTAGATTGTTCCTTTTTGTAAACACTTGCTGTATCTGAACAACCAAGAATTAATAATCCAAAAAGAAAAATAAAATAGTACTTCATAAAATCCCTTGCGAATATACTACCTAAGAAAGCTAAAAGCAACAGAATTTTTTGTTAGTTAAAGGAATTTCCGTTGCTTCTCTGAGTAATAGTTGCTTATATTTGAAATATAATTTATTAAGATTGAATACCCTTGGAATGGTTTTTGCATTAGGGCGATTACTAGAGCAATTAAGACAATTAAAATGAGTAGCAAAAAAATATACGGGAAAACACTAGTCATATTGTCTGTAATGGTTTTTTTAACGGCATGTAATGTCTCTAAATCGTTAACAAAAAAAGGTGATAAACTTGCTGAAGCGGGCATTCATACTGAAGCCGTTCAATATTATATTCAAGCCTTAAATAGAGATAGAAGTACTGTTGATGCTCAAATTGGATTAAGAAAGAGTGGGAATGAAGTAATGTCTGATTATCAATCTAAATTTTTCAAGGAATACAATAACAATAGTTTTCATTCTGCTGTTTATACTTATTTAGAAATGGAGAAGTTCGAAACGAAATTAAAAAGGTTTAGTGCGGATGTAACAATACCTTCTCAAATTACAGTAGATTTTAATATTGCGAAGAAAAAACATTTAGATGCTCAATTCACAAAAGCCAATCAGTTAATGGCTAATGAGCAATTTGAAAGTGCTGAATATATATTCTTGGAAATTAAAAAAATTGAACCCAATTTTAAAGGGCAAGATTTGGAAAAACTAATGGAGATCTCAAAATTGGAACCACCCTACAGGGCAGGAAATAAATATTTAGATCTGAATAAAAATAGAGCTGCATATTTTTCTTTTGAAAAAGTAACAGATATCAATGTGAATTATAAGGATGCTAAATTTAAATTGGAAGAAGCTCTTGACTTGGCAAAGTACCCAATTGCAATTCTAAAATTTAAAAATTACAGTTATGATAGAGGTGCTGCAGAAAAAGTATCTGCAAATATGGTTAACACTTTACTAGGGAATAAAGGGCCGTTTCTGAAAATTTTAGATCGCACAAATATGGATAAGGTCTTAAATGAACAGTATCTATCAATGAACGGTTGGGTTGAAGGAAATGGTGCCGTTAAAACAGGAGCTCTTTTAGGAGCTAAAGCTGTTTTAAGCGGGAAATTGTTAAGTGTAAATAATGTACAAAAGTCGCCACAAGTAAAACGAGAAAAGGCATACCGTAAAAGAACTGTTAAAGTTTACAATGCGGAAACAAAGAAAAATGATATTAGGTATGAGTATGATAAAGTTTACTACAATAATTATAAAGGTTACAATGAAGTAGTTGTTTCATTTCAATACATTTTAGTTTCATCTGAGACAGGTGAGATTTTACTTACTGGAATAGAGGAAGGAGCGATAAGAAGTCAAGTTGATTATAATGCTTATACTGGTAATTATAAAGAACTTATCCCAGGTAACTGGAATGTGAGATTTCAAGATTCCCCAAGTGATAAAATGTATAACAACAGAAGGCAGATTAAAGCGTTTCAAACTGGATTTGAATCTGAACAAAACATAACTCCAGTTTCTATTTTGAAGGAAGATGCATTTAAAAAAGTTGGAAATACAATTGCAAAAATTGTTTATAGTTTTAATCCAGAAGATTAATGGGTAAGTTCTTAAAATACATATTTATTTGTTTAATTGTTTTTAGTTGTAAATCGGTTAAAGAGAAAGCAGAACGAGATAACCCTCCTCCTCATTGGGTGTCAAGCCAACCGCACCATTCGGATTATTATATCGGTGTTTTTGGAGTGCAAAAAAATGGATTGGATTACCGTTCTAAAGCAAAGCAAGGTGCATTAGAAAGTCTTTCTAGCGAAATATCTGTTAATATATCAGGCGAGTCAGTTTTAAAAACATTAGAAGCGAATAATAATTTTGAGCAAGAGTATAAGCAAAACGTCACACTAAAGTCTACAGAAAAGCTAGAGGGTTTTGAAGTTGTAGATTCTTGGGAAAGTGAAACAGAGTATTGGGTTTATTATAGATTATCCAAAACAAAGCATACGTTACTAAAGCAAGAAAGAATGAATAAAGCTTTGGAGTTGGGTAAAGAGTATTTTTCAAAGGCTAAAGTAAATCATCAAGAAAATGATTACAACGAAGCCTTTGTTTTATCTATCAAATCATTGGAATCTGTTGCTGAATATTTAGATGAGCCACTCAAGACCCAATTTGAGGGGAGAGAAGTTTATTTTGCAACTGAAGTAATGTCTTACTTACAAAACATGTTAGATGAACTTCAGTTAATACCAGGCTCCGATAAAAAGCAAGTTGTTTTGGGAGAGGTTTTAAGTGAAGAGGACGTGTTTTTTAAAGTGACTAATTTTAGTGGAGCTTTAATTAGCGGAATTCCTTTAAAGTGCGAGTATAAAGCTGTTTTTTTTAAGAATTATGATGTAAAATCAAATGAAAAAGGGATTGCTGGTGTGTCTTTAGGAAAGCTAAACCAAAGTAACCCTGAACAATATGTATCAGCGAAGTTAAATTTCGATAAACTTTCAGAAACGCATTCAAAAAACCAAATTGTATTAAAACTAGTTAGTTATATACCAATAAAAGAAGCAAAGATAAAACTTACTGTTAGAGCTCCTAAGGTATTTGTAATTGCGAATGAGAAAGAGTTTGGAATTAAAATAAATTCTAAATTCCTTTCAATTGTTAAACAAACGTTATCATCTCGTGGTTTTCAAATTTCCAATAATTATAGAGATGCAGATTTGCTGTTTTACTTGAACTCGAATACGACTTCAGTAGGATCGAATTCAGGAACTTATCAAGTTGAATTAAATGGAAATGTAGAAGTTAAAAACAGACAAACGAAGGAAGTTGTTTTTTCTGAAGTCATAAAAGCGTCTAAAGGTTTACAGTTGAGTCAAAACAAAGCTGCGATTGATGCCTTTAGCAAAGCAGAATCTTACGTAAAAAGAAGAGTTATACCTAAGCTAGCAAATCAATATTTTTCTTTTTAATCATGATTAAACTTCCTGAAAAATATAAAGCTTTAATTTTTGATTTAGACGGAACATTGGCAGATACAATGCCACTTCATTATAAAGCTTGTCAACTTGTTTGCAACGAAAAAGGATTCGATTTCCCTGAAGACTATTTTTATCAAGAAGCAGGAAAGCCAACTATCGAAGTCTTTCAGAATTTAATGATTAAACTAGGGAAAGATCTCGATGGTGAGAGACTAGGTAAAGCTAAAGAAAAGCAATTTTTAGACTTGATATCAGAGGTTACTCCTCTTAAAATAGTTGCAGATATAGCTCAAAGCCACAAAGGGAAAATCCCTATGGCGATTGGAAGTGGAGGTCAACGCTATTCGGTTGAATTAACTTTGGATGTAATTGGTTACACTGGTTTTTTTGATTCAATAGTGTCTTGCGATGATGTCTCAAATTACAAGCCTAGTCCTGATACGTTTTTAAAATGTGCAGAAGAGATGGGAGTTGAACCTAAAGACTGTATTGTTTTCGAAGATGGTGACCCTGGTATCAAAGCGGCTAAAACTGCAGGAATGATGGTTGTCGACGTCAGATCGTATTTCTGATTATTCCTGGTTGCGAACATACAAATCAGCGCGCTAGTTCTCTATTAAACCCAGAGCTTATATCACCACCTTTTCAGGTATAAAATCAATTATTTTCACGATCTGATTAAAACTATTGTCCGCATGATGAAACTGGCAGTGACTTTAGCTTTTAAGAGGATAGTTGGTGTTTCATTATAGTCTTTATTTGGGCGTTAAAATATTTTAAAATAATGTTTAATAGCTATTTATGGTCTGTGCTTAGGTGTGAAATATGCCGTTAGTTAGTAGTAGCTTACTAGCTAGGTCAGCTTTACTGTAAATTAATATCCAAATCCTATCGATTCATATTTTAATATTGGAGGAGCAGATGTAAATCAAGTTCTTATTCTGAACACTTTGAGTGAAATTATTGCTAAATTTAAAGTCAATCTATATATAATTAATCTGTCTTTATTTGCAACAGATAGTTATTATATTGTTAAAAGTTCGGCTCATTGTTGAGCTACATTTAATGTACTAAAGAAAGAGAATAGATGAGAAAAATCATATTGTTAATTATGCTTACTGCGGTTGGAATAACTCAAGCAAGTATTTTAGATTTAAAAATCACCGAAATAATGTACAATCCAAAGCCTGGCGTTGGACAGGTAGAGGAGGATTTGGAATTTATTGAATTTAAGAACATAGGCACAACTGAGATTAATATGAAAAGTTTAGTGTTGTCAAATGCAGTATTTTATATTTTTGATAAAGATGAATCTTTACAACCAGGAGAAATGTTGGTACTTGTTTCTGATTCCAATGTTTTTCATGATCGTTATCCATTGGTAAAGGTTGCTGGACAATATTTTAATAAATTTTCAAACGGAGGAGAAAAACTTTACGTTAAAGCAGGATCGGATACTTTAATTGAATTTGAGTACAAAGATGATTTACCATGGTCTACTTTAGCAGATGGTAATGGTTATTCATTAGTTTCTGTAGAAATTAATCCTAACGGAGACCCCTCTAAATCTGAGTACTGGCGAAATGGAAGTACGGTAAATGGAACACCAGGAGAAGAATCCGCTATCGTTTTAGAATTCCCCGATGTTTGGATCAATGAGTTACTTTCTCATACTGATGTACCCGAAGTTGATGCAATTGAATTATTTAATAATTCATTAGCTCCAGCAGATATTAGCAATTGGTTTTTGAGTGATTCAAAATCTAGTCCTTATAAATTTCAGTTTTCAAGTGGGACAATTATAAATCCCGGTGAATATTTGGTTGTGGATGAAACTGACTTTAATACTTCAGGAACGGGCTTCCGATTTAACAGGAGTGGAGACGAAGTGTTTTTGTATTCTGGCGATAATCAGAATAATTTAACTGGGTTTAGTACAGGATGGGCGTTTGAAGGACAGTATAATGGCGTTACATTTGGAATTCATATTAGTTCAGACGGAGATAAACACTTTTTACCACAAGAAGAAAATACATTAGGTTTAATTAACTCAAATCCAGTTATTGGTCCATTGGTTATCTCTGAAATAAATTATAATCCATCAAATTTAGACTATGAGTATTTAATCATTGAAAATATAACGGATACAATTGTTGATTGTTTTCATCCAAAACATCCTGATTTAGGTTGGACGATAAGTGGAGTAGGTTTTGATTTCCCTGCAAACACAACATTTAAAGCGAATGAATTAGTATTTGTTACAGCTGCTGACCCAACGAACTTCAGATTAAAATATAATATAAACAATACTGTTCAGGTATTTCAATATGGTGGAAAGATGAGCAACAGTGGTGAGGAATTATCTGTTTGGAGGTTTGATAGGATGGATACAACGAAAACAGGAGAAACTTTTATGCCTAAGGTTTTAATGGATGAAGTACATTATGACGATGTTTTGCCTTGGGATGTTTTTGCAGATGGTCATGGGAATGCTTTAAAACGAATTTCTAAAACGAGCTTTGGCAATGAAGTTGAAAATTGGGAAGGTACTCCTTCCTTTACTTCGAATATAGCTACTAAAACTATTTCTGATTTAGAATTTTCTCTCTATTATGAAAAAGAAATAATTTATACTTCATATTTTAAAGGAACATTAACTATATATGATTCTAATGGAAAGATTTGCAAAAAGGAACAAATTAAGGTGATCAACGGAAGCTTTACACTAAGCGAGTCGGACGGGATTTATTTTTACTTATTTGTGAGCGAAGAAGGTATGCAGTCTGGTAAGTTAATAAAGAAATAAAAATGAAGAAGATATTTTATTTAATATGTATTGTTTTTTTTGCAGCATGTTCCAAGGAAGGTGAAGGAGGATCTGTAGTTATTTCAGGTATTGTAAAAAAAGAGGTTATTGCCCCTAATGGAAATTTAATAGATACTTTTCCTGCCATAAATAAAGATGTATTTATAAAATTTGGAGATTCTGACTTTGTAAATGAAAATGTAAAAACGAACGAATTAGGAGAGTTTGAATTTCCATTTTTGCGCAAAGGTGAATATTCAATTTTTGTTTACTCAGACTGTATAGATTGCGATGCTGGAAAGGAATCAATTGAACAATCAGTTGAATTAAAAAAGTTTAATTCAACAATTTCTGATCTAGAATTAGTAGTTCGGAAAACTGTAGATTATGATGACGGTTCTTCTTCTATAAAAGGCAGATTAATGGTTCAGAGATATGTTGGGGAATTTACAATAGGTGATCCTTACGTGTCTCAAGAACAGGAGGTTTATATTGTTTATGGAAATGAGGAAGTGTATTTCGATAGAATGGATACCGGATTTGACGGGAAATTTGAATTTAAGGATTTAATTAAAGGAGAATACAAATTATATGCTTTATCTGAATGTGGAACATGTATTGATGTTTATGACACCGTTAGTATAACCGTTAATGTTTTAAATAATTTTTCATCTGAAAACACGGGTGATTTAATTATGGATAAACATTAATGAAATTATTATTAAGCATATTTATTGTAATGCTAAGCTGTAGTATTCAAGCTCAATACGTTTCAGAGTATTGGAGTTCAGCTTCAATTAAAGTAGATTTAATTAGNAAATTGGATTTAAACGTAGAGTATTCCTTTCGATATATAAACGTGTTTAATTATTCTTCATTCGGACAAGTTGGATTAGAAAAAAAATTACCGAAAAAGATTAAATTTAATTTAGATTATCGGTTTAGTAGGAAGATAGTAAATGAATTTATATCAAGGAAGTTGCACCGACCGAGCTTTAATTTTTCTAAGAAATTTAAAGTAAAAAAAATCAAGATTAGTGTAAGATCCAAATTTCAATGGGATTTTAAGAACCAATATTCAAGCACGAAAACAGATTTAATTGATTTTGGATGGAGAAATAAGGTGAAGATTAAAAAGAAAATTGGGAAGCGAATGTTTTTGAGTGCTGGATATGAAATTTTCACTTTCGAAGATGATTTAGTATTTAGTAGAGAGCGAATGTTTTTAGGCTGGTCAAAAGGGATTACTAAAAAGGATGAAATCTCTTTTATAACAATGCTCGAAGATGAATTCTATTCTGCCGCATTAACAAGTATCTTCTCCTTTAGTTATTTTAGAAAGTTTTAATATACGAAACTCTTCTTGTTTTTATAAGTTTGTTATTCTATGAAAGTACTTGGATTAATGTCGGGAACAAGTTTAGATGGATTAGATTTCGCATTGGTGGAATTATCTCAATTTAACGGGAAATATACATATTCATTAATCGCTTCAGAAACAATACCTTATACTAAATATTGGGAAGATAGATTAAGAGCGGCTAGGATTCTTTCTGGATTAAAATTAACACAATTACATATTGATTATGGTAGATTACTTGGTGACCTTTCAAATCAGTTTTTAAAAGGAAAGCCAAAGCCCGATTTAATTTCATCACACGGTCATACTGTTTTTCATCAACCCAATAAGGGATTCACACTTCAAATTGGAGACTTAGAGGGTCTGGCTGAGGTAACAGGTGTTAAAACAGTTGGAGATTTTAGAAAGATGGATGTGGCAAAAGGTGGTCAGGGAGCACCTTTAGTGCCAATAGGTGATAAATTACTTTATGGGGAGTACGATTATTGTTTGAATCTGGGAGGAATCTCTAATTATAGTTATTCTGATAAAGGGGTACGTAAAGCCAAAGATTTAACACCTTGTAACATTGTATCTAATCTACTTGTAAATTCTATAAACCTTTGTTTTGACGAAGGAGGGAGGTTAGGAAGTAAAGGAAAGGTAGATCAAATCCTTTTGGCTGAGTTAGATAATTGGGGTTATTACAAAAAAGGAAGAAGCTTAGGTATGGAAGATTTAGAAAAAGATTTCTTACCAGCGATTTTAAACAACTCCTTAAGTTTAGAAGATAAATTACGTACTTATTATGAACATATTTCGAAAGTTATTGGTGGTAATTTAACGCAACATGATTCTAAAACACTAATTACTGGTGGTGGAGCCAAAAATCATTTCCTAATCAAGAAAATTCAAGATTATTCTAACACAAAGATTATTATTCCACATGAAAAAGAAATTGATTTTAAAGAAGCCATTATTTTTGCATTTATGGGGTTTTTAAAAATAAAGGGTGAAATTAATATCTTAAAATCTGTAACTGGAGCAAGCTCTGATTCAATATCTGGTGTTGTTATTTGACCTTTACTTTAGGCCTTTAGATTTGGCAGGATGTTCAATAGATTTATATACGCCATAAATTTTTATAATGAGTTTTTATGGCTTAATAGCTATTTAATCCTCATATTGCCAAAAATAATAATAGAATATTAACATAGAAAAGGAAGTTAGACGTATTTTATTTAATTAATTTGATACAAATCATTTTTTAAAATAAAAGTCTTGTATTTCTTTTTCTCCAAAATAGGATGAAATGTCGGAAACTAAGTTTAAGTCAATCAATTTCAAAAATAACAGCGACAAAGATTTTGCGGTTACTTTACGAAAAAGAGTAGACAATTATTTTAGTAGTAAAAAAATTGACAAGACGGGAGATTATAGAATTTGGATTAAAGTCGTTGTCTTACCATTAATGTATTTCCTTCCGTTCGCTGTTATTTTATCTAATATTGTAGTCGAGAGTTACCTAGTTACTTATGGTCTTTGGGTTATGATGGGGGTAGGAATAGCCGGTTGTGGTTTAGGAATTATGCATGATGCTAATCATGGAGCTCTATCAAACAACAAGAAAGTAAATAATTTTATTGGTTTTATAATTAATTTTGCTGGAGGTTACGCTTTAAATTGGAAAATTCAGCATAATGTACTACATCATACTTATACCAATATTGATGGTTATGATGAAGATATTGACCCTTCAGGGCTGATGCGTTTTTCACCACATCAACCTCATAAATCAATTTATAAATATCAAGTGGTTTACGCTTGGTTTTTATACGGTTTGATGACATTGTCTTGGGCTACGAATAAGGATTTCGCCCAAATTAAACGTTACAATAAAATGGGCTTAGTGAAAGCACAAGGCTTAAATTATAAAGTTGAGGTTGTGAAAATGGTTTTACTAAAAGTGTTTTATTATGCTTTTTTTATAGGACTTCCGTTGGCTTTAACAAGCTTACCTTGGTATCATATAATATTGGGTTGGTTATCCATGCATTTTACATCTGGTCTTATTTTGGGTTGTGTTTTTCAACCAGCTCATTGTATTCCTGAAACTGATTTTCCTTTGCCAGATACTGATAATACTGTTAAGGCTGATTTCTTAGTGCATCAAATGCATACGACTGCTAATTTTGCTCCAAATAATCGTTTATTGTCTTGGTATGTAGGTGGTTTAAATTATCAAATTGAACATCATTTATTTCCTAACATGTCTCATGTTCATCATAAAGCAGTCTCTAAGATAGTTCAAGCAACAGCTAAGGAATTTAGTGTTCCCTACTATTCGCATTCAACTTTTAGAAAAGCAATATTAAGCCATGCAAAAATGCTTCTGAAGTTGAGTAAGGCATAACAATTAAAATATTTCCCGAGTATTATACACGACCATACCTATAAATTAGGTATGGTCGTTTTATATTATATCGGGTCTTATTTTGGGTCCTTTTATTCAACCAGCTCACATTATTTTCTTGAAACTGATTCTCCTTTACCAGATACTGAGAATACTGTTAAAGCTGTATTTTTTAATAGATCAAATACATACTACTGCTAACTTCGCCTCAAATAATTGTTTATTGTCGTGGTATGTAGGTTTTTCAAATTATCAAATTGAACATCATTTATTTCCTAATATGTCTCATGTTCATTATAAAGTAGTTTCTAAGGTGTTTCAAACAACAGTCAAGGAATTTAGTGAGCATTCAATTTTTAGAAAAGCGATATTAAGTCATGGTAAAATGCTTCTGAAGTTGAGGAGGGTATAATAATATAAAATATTTTCCGAGTATTATAAACGACCATATCTATAAATTAGTTATTGTCGTTTCATATCCCTTTTAATTAGAGATTGGGGCTTTGAAGATGGTTTATATCCTTTTTCTTATCTGAACCAGTTAATATAAAAAAAAA
>JGI24539J26755_10000123_pt1 | contig 33240 bp, 42 predicted proteins | sample NorSeaMetagenome_2_FD_26755 | JGI IMG/M metagenome (IMG submission 26755) | reverse complement strand
GGGGATTAGAAATGGCAAAAGAAAAATTTGAAAGAACCAAACCACACGTAAATGTGGGAACAATTGGTCACGTTGACCATGGAAAAACTACTTTAACAGCAGCCCTTACTAAGGTTATGGCTGAAGCTCAAGGCGGTGAGTTCAAGGATTATGCAGATATTGATAACGCGCCTGAAGAAAGAGAGCGTGGTATTACTATCTCAACAGCGCACGTAGAATATGAGTCAAACGCTCGTCACTACGCCCATGTTGACTGCCCAGGACACGCTGACTATGTTAAGAACATGATTACCGGTGCTGCACAAATGGACGGCGCTATTATTGTAATTGCTGCAACTGATGGACCAATGGCTCAAACACGTGAGCACATTCTATTGTCTCGTCAAGTTGGTGTTCCTTACATCGTTGTGTACATGAATAAAGCTGATATGGTTGATGATGAAGAACTAGTAGAGCTTGTTGAAATGGAAATCCGTGAACTTTTGACTGAATATGAGTTCCCAGGTGATGACACACCGGTGATTTTTGGTTCAGCTTTGAAAGCACTAGAGGGCGATACATCTGATATCGGTGTGCCATCTATTGTTAAACTAGTTGAAGCACTAGATACATACATCCCAACGCCAGAGCGTGATACTGATAAAACCTTCCTAATGCCAATTGAGGACGTGTTCTCAATCTCAGGTCGTGGAACTGTTGTAACAGGTCGTATTGAACGTGGTGTTGTTAATGTTGGTGATGAAATTGAAATCGTTGGTATTAAAGATACGCAGTTGACTACTTGTACTGGTGTTGAAATGTTCAGAAAGTTACTTGATTCAGGTGAAGCAGGTGATAACGTTGGTGTTTTGCTTCGTGGTACTAAGCGTGAAGAAGTTGAGCGTGGTCAAGTACTAGCTAAGAAAGGCACGATCAACCCGCATACTAAGTTTGAAGCTGAAGTATATATATTAAGTAAAGAAGAAGGTGGACGTCATACGCCATTCTTTAACAATTATCGTCCACAGTTCTACTTTAGAACAACGGATGTTACTGGTGCTGTAGAGTTACCATCAGGTACTGAAATGGTTATGCCAGGTGATAATGTTAAGATGGTAGTCGAGTTACTGGCTCCAATTGCAATGGAAGAAGGATTAAGATTTGCAATTAGAGAAGGTGGTCGAACGGTAGGTGCCGGCGTCGTCTCAAAAATTACGAGTTGATTAGTTAATTAGAAACCGTCGAATTATTGTATAATCGACGGTTTTTTCGTTTTAGAAGTTTGATAAGGTAAATAAGCAAATGAGCAATCAAAATATTAGAATTAAATTAAAGGCATTTGATCATCGATTAATCGACAAATCTGCCGTAGAGATTGTAGAGACAGCTAAACGGACTGGTGCAAGTGTAAGGGGTCCAATTCCTTTGCCTACCAAGAAGGAGCGTTTTACAGTTTTGACTTCNCCACATGTTAATAAAGATGCTCGAGANCAATTTGAATTAAAAACTTATGTTAGGTTAATGGATGTAATTAGTCCGACTGATAAAACTGTAGATGCTCTAATGAAATTAGATCTAGCTGCAGGTGTAGATGTAAAAATCCAACTTAACTAATAGAATAATAGGATTAATAAAATGGCAATTTCACTAGTAGGACAAAAAATTGGAATGACCCGACTTCTATCGGATGATGGTTCGGCATCTTCTGTTAGTGTAATTAAAATAGAACCTAACCGCATAGTCCAGACTAAATCTATTGAAACAGATGGTTACAACGCAGTCCAAGTTACTACTGGTAAAAAAACAAATAAGAAAGGTGAGGCTAAGATTGGAAGAGTAAGTAGTTCTTTAAAAGGACATTATGCAAAGGCTTCCCAAGAAATAGGTCTTGGTCTATGGGAAATGAGAACTGATGATTTAAATTCATCTGAAATACCTAAACTTGATATTTCATTTTTTGGTGCTGGACATTTTGTTAATGTCACTGGACAGTCAAAAGGTAAAGGATTTCAGGGAGGCGTAAAGCGTCATAATTTTAGTATGCAAGATGCTACTCATGGTAATTCAATATCTCACCGTGCTATTGGATCAACTGGTCAGTGTCAAGATCCAGGGCGAGTATTTAAAGGTAAGAAAATGGCTGGTCAGATGGGGAATAGCCAAGTTACTGAAGAGTGTCTTGAAATTCTTCGCGTTGATAGTGAGCGTAATTTATTATTAGTTAAAGGAGCAATACCAGGTTCTAAGAATGGTTTTGTAAGAGTTTTCTTATCAGATAAAAAAAATACTGTAAACACAAAAATTACTAAACAGTTATCTGAAACTCCAGTAGTTGAAGCAGAAGCAGTTGAAACTCCAGTAGTTGAAGCAGAAGCAGTTGAAACTCCAGTAGTTGAAGCAGAAGCAGTTGAAACTCCAGTAGTTGAAGCAGAAGCAGTTGAAACTCCTGCAGCAGAAGTTGAAAATACTGAAGATGACGAAACTAAGGCTTAAAGAAAGGTTTATATAAAGGTTTTATGATGAAAGTAAAAGTATTAAATTTAAAAACAAATAAATCTACTTCTCAAGAAGTTTCGGATGATATTTTTGACCGAACTTATAACGAGTCGTTGGTTCATCAAATTACAACTGCCTATATGGCAGGTGGTAGAAGTGGCTCAAAAGCCCAAAAAAATCGTGCTGCAGTTAGTGGTGGTGGAAAAAAACCATGGAAGCAAAAAGGTACTGGTAGAGCTCGAGCAGGAACATCACGTGGCCCTATTTGGAGAAGTGGTGGTGTTACATTTGCTGCTCAGCCTAAAAGTTTTTCACAAAAAGTTAATAAAAAAATGTACAAAGGTGCAATAAGTGTAATTTTTTCTGAACTTCTGCGTAAAGATCGCTTAAAAGTAGTATCTGATTTTGAGGTTGCCGAGCCAAAAACAAAAAATATCACTTCGTTAATGAAATCTTTGGATCTTAAAGATGCACTTTTGATGACAGATGAATTAGATGAAAACTTATATCTTTCATCTCGTAATTTATACCATGTTGGTGTGTGTGATACTCAGAGTATTGATCCTGTAAGTTTGATTGGTTATGAAAATGTAGTTTTAACTAAAGCTGCACTTAAGAAAGTAGAGGCAATGTTATGAATCAAGAAAAAGTATTAAGTGTTCTTCTTGGACCTATCGTTACTGAAAAGACAACTCTTGCTTCTGCAAATAATCAATATGTTTTTAAAGTTAGAACAGATAGTAATAAAAGAGAGATTGGAGCAGCAGTAGAATCACTATTTGGTGTTACTGTTGAATCAGTTACTACCTCCAATGTAAAAGGTAAGAAGAAAATTTACAAAGGAAGGGTTGGACAACGTGTTAATTGGAAAAGAGCTGTCGTTAGAGTATCTGAAGGTCAGATGATCGACGCGACCTCTTCATAGAGAATTTATTATGGCAACAGTTATAAAAAGAAAACCAACATCTCCAGGAAGACGATTTGTTGTCAGTGTGGTGGAAAAAGACTTACATAAAGGTAAGCCTTTTGCAGCTTTAACTGAGAGTAAAAATAGAATTAATGGTCGTAATAATCGTGGAAAAATTACTGTAAGGCATAGAGGTGGTGGTCATAAGCAGAGATATCGTATTATTGATTTTAAGAGAAATAAGGATGATATTACTGCTACTATTGAAAGACTTGAATATGATCCCAACAGAAGCGCAAATATAGCTTTAGTATTATATGCAGATGGTGAGAGAAGATATATTATTGCTCCAAAAGGTGTTAAAGCTGGTGATCAAATTATTTCAGGCAATTCAGTTGCTATCCAAAAAGGTAATTGTTTACCTTTAAGTAATATCCCTCTTGGTAGTGTTATTCACTGTGTTGAGTTAAAACCAATGAAAGGAGCACAACTTGCCAGAAGTGCAGGGACTTCTGTTCAATTAGTTGCTAAAGAAGGGAACTATGTAACTATTAGACTTCGTTCAGGTGAAGTCAGAAAGGTATTGGCTGAATGCAGAGCCACTCTTGGTGAAGTCTCAAAGTCAGAGCACAGTTTAAGAAAATTAGGAAAAGCTGGTGCTACGCGATGGAGGGGAGTTAGACCAACCGTGCGTGGAGTTGTAATGAATCCAGTTGATCATCCCCATGGTGGTGGTGAAGGAAAGACAAGTGGTGGAAGACATCCTGTTTCTCCTTGGGGTACCCCACCAAAGGATATAAAACTAGAACTAATAAACGTACAGATAAGCTTATCGTACGTCGAAGAAAATAAAGGGTAATTATGGCTAGATCACTTAGAAAAGGACCGTTTGTAGATGAGCACTTAATCCAAAAGGTATTAAAGGCTCAAGATAGCAATGACAGAAAGCCAATTAAAACTTGGTCCCGTCGTTCAGTAATTGTCCCTGAAATGATTGGACTAACAATAGCAGTTCATAACGGCCGAGTTCATGTTCCAGTATCTATTAACGAAAATATGATTGGTCACAAATTAGGCGAATTTGCCGTAACAAGAACATTTAAGAGTCACTCTGGTGATCGTAGCTCTTAGGCATAAGGTGAAATAATGAAAGAAGTTAAAGCAATTCATAAGTATGCAAAAATTTCTGCTTTTAAAGTCAGATTAATTGCTGATCAGATTAGAAATAAGCCTGTTGAGGAGGCTTTAAATATTTTGACTTTTAGCAATAAAAAAGCTGCAGTTCTAGTTAAAAAAGTTTTAAGTTCTGCAATTTCTAATGCTGAGCAAAATGATGGCTTAGATGTTGATGAATTAAAGGTAAGTAGTATTTTCGTTAATGAAGGTTCTACAATGAAGAGGATGCGTCCAAGAGCGAAGGGACGAGCAAATCGTATTCTTAAACGAACTAGCCACATTAGTGTTGGCGTAAGCGAGTAAATAATTATGGGTCAAAAAGTAAATCCAGTAGGTATAAGATTAGGAATTGTAAAGGATTGGGATTCCAAGTGGTATGCCAGCAGTAANCATTATTCAGAATATTTATTGTCAGATATTTCAGTAAGAGATTTTTTATTTAAAGAATTAACTTCTGCTTCTGTAAGTCGAATAAGTATTGAAAGACTATCTAATACTGCAAAAGTTATTATCCATACCGCTAGACCNGGCATAGTAATTGGAAAAAAAGGTGCAGATATTGAAAGATTAAAAAATATAGTTTCCAAAAAAATGGGAGTTCCTGTTCATATTAGTATCGAAGAGGTTAAACAACCTGAATTAGATGCGCGTTTAGTAGCTGAAAACATTGCACAACAACTTGAAAAGCGTGTTATGTATAGACGAGCTGTAAAGCGAGTTTTAGGTAACGCAAGTAGACTTGGTGCACTGGGTATTAAAATTATGGTTAGTGGAAGATTAAATGGTGCTGAAATAGCACGATCTGAATGGTACCGTGAAGGTAGAGTTCCTTTACATACTTTTAGAGCAGATGTTGACTATAGCAGTTTCAGAGCTAATACTCAGTATGGAGTTATTGGTATTAAAGTTTGGATTTTTAAGGGTGAAATTCTTGATCATAATAAAGGCACTATTGAAGAGGTTTCAAAGCGTGGTGCTGGTAAACAAGTAGCTAAGAAATAAAAAGGAATTAAGAAATGTTACAACCGAAACGTACAAAATTTAGAAAAGTCATGAAAAGCCGTAATCGTGGTTTGGCTAATGGTCACAATGTTAGCTTTGGTGATATTGGACTACAAGCAACTGGCAGATGTCGCATGACTGCCCGGCAAATTGAGGCTGCACGTCGAGCAATGACAAGACATGTCAAGCGCCAAGGAAAAATTTGGATACGTGTTTTCCCTGATAAACCTATAACTAAAAAGCCTTTAGAGGTTCGAATGGGTAAAGGTAAGGGAAGTGTTGAGTATTGGGTTGCTCAGGTTAAGCCTGGCCAAATGTTATTTGAAATGCAAGGTGTTGATGAAGTAGTTGCCAGAGAAGCTTTTGAACTTGCTGCAGCTAAACTCCCTGTTAAAACTACAATAATTAAACGGACAATAATGTAATGGATGTCAAAGAATTAAGAGAGCAAGATGAGATTAAGTTAAATGAAGAGCTAATAACATTGCTTAAGGAACATTTTGAGCTGCGTATGCAAAAAAGTACTTCACAGTTAAGTGATTTATCAAAGCTTAAAAAAACAAAAAAATCTATTGCTCAAATTAAAACAATTATTAAAGAGAAGCAGTCATGAATGAAACTAAAGCAGTAGAAAGAGAACTTACTGGAAAAGTAGTTAGTAATAGTAGAGATAAAACAATAGCTGTTTTGGTTGAACGCAAAGTGCGTCATCCAATTTACAAAAAATATATAAAGCGTAGTTCAAAGGTTCATGCGCATGATGAAAATAATGAATGTGGGCTAGGCGATGTTGTCAGAGTTGCTGAATCAAAGCCTTTTTCAAAAACAAAAAACTGGGCTTTGATAGAAGTTATTGAAAAGTCAGTAGATATAGATTAAATAATCGCATTTTAGAGAGAAGAGAATAACATGATACAAATGCAGACAAGAGTTCAGATTGCTGATAATAGTGGTGGAGTTAAAGCAATGTGTATTAAAGTATTGGGCGGCTCAAAACGTCGCTATGCTAATATTGGTGATGTTATAAAGGTGAGTATTAAAGAAGCTTCACCTCGTGGTAAGGTCAAAAAAGGTGATGTATATGATGCTGTAGTTGTAAGAACTGCTCAAGGCGTTCGTCGTCAGGATGGTTCCCGTATTCGGTTTGATAATAATGCAGTTGTCCTTCTAAATCCTAAGCTTGAACCAATTGGAACCCGAATATTTGGACCTGTAACACGTGAATTAAGAAGTGCGCAATTTATGAAAATTGTTTCACTTGCACCAGAGGTACTATGATGATGAAAATTAAACAAAATGATGAAGTGATAGTAATTGCAGGAAAAGATAAAGGTTCAATTGGAACGGTTACAAAGGTATTAGGATCAAAGCTTATAGTTGAAGGTTTTAATTTGGCAAAAAAACACGTTCGTGCTAATCCCCAAGAAGGTATTCAAGGTGGTATTGAAGAAAAAGAGATGCCATTAAATACTTCAAATGTTGCTATCTATAATCCAACAACTAAAAAGGCAGATCGTATAGGTATTAGAGTAAATGATAAAGGTAATAAAGAAAGATTTTTTAAATCGAGTGGTGAAGCTGTTATTTAAATCAACAAACAAAAAAAAGGTGTTAAGTGTCTAGATTAAACGAACAATATAAAAATGAAATGATTCCTAAATTGAAGGAAGAGTTGGGAGTAGCTAATACTATGTCAGTCCCTAAGATAGAGAAAATTACTATTAATATGGGGCTAGGAAGTGCATTAGGCGATAAGAAAGTATTAGAAAGTGCATTAGAAGAGCTTGGTTTAATTTCATCACAAAAACCTGTGACATGTTTAGCAAGAAAATCAGTTGCTAGTTTTAAACTTAGAGAAGGAAATGCAATTGGATGTAAGGTAACTTTGAGAAAAGAAAGAATGTACGAATTTTTAGATCGCTTAGTAAATGTTGCAATTCCTCGAATCAGAGATTTTAGAGGACTCAATACTAATTCATTTGACGGTCGTGGAAATTTCAATATGGGTATTACTGAGCAAATAGTATTTCCAGAGATTGATTTTGATAAGGTTACAAAGATGCGTGGTATGGATATTGCAATAACTACAAATGCGCAAAATGATGAAGATGCTAAGAAACTATTGGCGATGTTTAATTTCCCATTTAAAGGATGAAATAATGGCTAAAAAGTCTATGATACACAGAGATGTTAAGCGAGCCAAGTTGGTCGAAAAATATAAAGAAAGACGTCTTGAACTTAAGAAGATGATCAAGAGTATTCATACTTCTGATGAAGACCGCTTTCAAGCAATGATTAAATTGCAGTCGCTTCCAAGAGATGCCTCACCAGTCCGTCAACGAAATCGTTGTGGATTATCAGGTCGTCCTCATGGTTTTTATCGTAAATTTGGTTTAGCGAAATCACAACTAAGAGAACGTGCCATGAATGGTGAAGTTCCTGGTTTAACTAAAGCAAGCTGGTAGGAGGTTAATATGAGTATGTCTGATCCAATAGCTGATATGTTGACTCGAATTAGGAACGCACAATCAGTAAATAAAGAACAAGTAAGCATCCCTGCTTCAAATTTGAAGTCTGCAATTGCTAGTGTAATGCAAGATGAGGGTTATATTACTTCTTTTGCAATTGAGGGAGATTCTGCTGCTACTAAAACATTAGTAATAAAACTAAAGTACTATGATAATCAGCCTGTAATAGAAACATTAAATAGAATATCAAAACCAAGTTTAAGGCATTATTCTAGCAAAGATGATATGCCAAATATTATGAATGGTCTTGGGATTGTTATTGTTTCAACGCCTAAGGGTGTTATGACTGGTCAAGCTGCCAAAGCACAAAATATTGGTGGTGAAGTTTTGTGTAGCGTTTCATAATATTGGAGATTAATAATGTCTAGAGTTGCAAAATTACCAATTACAATCCCAGAGGGTGTTGATATTACCCAAGGCGAGGGTGTTCTTTCTGTGAAAGGAAAGCTTGGTGAAATGAAAATGCATGTTAATTCATCAGTTGTTATCTCTAATAATGATAATGTCCTTACTTTTATGCCTACTGATGTTAAAAAGAAAGAAGAGAAACTTGCATGGGCGCAAGCAGGAACTGTCAGAGCTAATACAGCAAACCTTATAAAAGGTGTTACTGAAGGTTGGGAGAAAAAATTAACACTGATAGGTGTTGGTTATCGTGCAAAAGCTCAAGGAAAGATTTTGAATCTAACCTTAGGTTTTTCGCATCCAGTAAATTATAGTTTGCCTGAAGGCATAACTGTTGAAACACCGACTCAAACTGAAGTAATTGTAAAAGGTATTGATAAACAGAAAGTTGGTCAGGCTGCTGCAGAAATAAGAGCATTCCGTCCTCCTGAGCCTTATAAAGGAAAGGGAGTACGTTATACAGATGAAGAGGTTGTTCGTAAAGCCGCTAAGAAAAAATAATTGATTGAAGGTAGTTAAATGAAATTATCAAAAAAAGAAGCTCGTATAAGAAGAGCAACAAAATTTAGAGCTAAGCATTCTGAAAGAGATGTAGAGCGTCTATGCGTATTTAAATCTTCACAGCATATTTATGCTCAGATTATAAGTGGTTGTGGAACAAAGACATTAGCTTCTGCTTCGAGTGTGTCTCCAAAACTTAAGAATGGTAGTAATATAGATGCTGCTTCTCAAGTTGGAGATTTGATAGCAAAAGCTGCTAAAAAAGCTAAAGTTTCTAAAGTCGCTTTTGATCGTTCTGGTTTTAAATACCATGGACGTATTAAAGCACTTGCTGAAGCTGCTAGAGAAGGTGGATTAGATTTTTAATTAATAGAAATTAAGGTTTTAAGAATGGCTGAAAATAAGAGAAAAAATTTTAAAGAAGAAAGTGAGTTTATTGAAAAACTTGTTAATATTCGCCGAGTAGTTAAAGTTGTTAAGGGCGGTAGGATTTTCGGTTTTTCTGCTTTAGTTGTTGTCGGTGACGGTAATGGTAAAGTTGGCTATGGTACAGGCAAAGCTCGTGAAGTTCCTTTAGCTATTCAAAAAGCAATGGATAAAGCAAAAAAAGCTATGAAACCAGTTCCATTAATTAATGGAACTCTTCATTATCCTATTACATCATGTGTTGGAGCAGCTAAAGTATATTTGCAGCCCGCATCGGAAGGTACTGGAGTAATTGCTGGTGGCCCAATGCGCAGTGTATTAGAGGCGGTTGGTGTCCATAATATTTTGGCTAAGTGTAATGGTACGCGAAATCCTATTAGCGTTGTAAGAGCTACTGTTGAAGGATTAACTCAAATGTCATCGCCTCAAATTGTCGCTGCTAAGCGTGGCAAGACTGTCGAACAAATTACGGGAGAAGCCTAATGGCTGATGAGAAGTTAGACAAAGAGAATAAAGCTCCTAAGAAAGCCGCAGCTCCTAAGAAAGCCGCAGCTCCTAAGAAAGCCGCAGCTCCTAAGAAAGCCGCAGCTCCTAAGAAAGCCGCAGCTCCTAAGAAAGCAACAGTTTCAAAAGTTTCTAATGAAAAAATAGAGTCAACTAAGACAGTTAAGGCAAAAGACGTTACCACTAAGAAAGTAGCTTCTAATAAACCAACTGTTCGCGTTACTTTGGTTAAGAGTTTTTATGGCCGTCTTCCAAAGCATCGTGCAACGGTTACTGGGCTTGGTTTAAAAAGAATTAATCACACAGTTGTTTTAGAGGATACGCCAGCAGTAAGAGGCATGATCAATAAAGTTTCTTACTTATTAAAAGTTGAGGGATAACTAATGAATTTAAATACATTAAAGCCTGCATTTGGCGAAAAAACTAGTAGAAAACGTATTGGTCGTGGGATGGGTTCTGGTATGGGTAAAACTTCAGGAAGAGGTCATAAGGGACAAAAATCAAGATCTGGTGGCTTTACTAAGATTGGCTTTGAGGGTGGTCAGATGCCACTTCAAAGAAGGCTTCCTAAGGTTGGATTTTCATCTAGAATTTCAATAGTAACATCTCAAGTAACGCTAGGTCAACTAGATAAATTATCTGAAAAAGATATAAATATTGACGTTCTTAAGAAACATAATCTTGTTACTAAAAATATTTTGAGAGTGAAGGTTATGCTTTCAGGTGAAATAAATCGTTCAATAAACCTTGTTGGAATAAAAGCAACTAAAGGTGCAAAGGCTGCAATTGAAGCTGCAAAAGGAACTGTTAGCGAGTAGCTATGAATGATGATCTATTAAAACGCATCTTTTATTTAATAGGTGCTTTAATTGTCTTTAGACTTGGAACGCATATTGTTATTCCATTTATATCTCAGACTGCACTTGCTTCTCTAGTAGAAGATAATAGAACTGGTATTTTAGGCATGATGAATATGTTTTCTGGTGGTGCGCTTGAAAGACTATCAATTTTTACTCTAGGAATTATGCCTTATATTTCCTCATCAATTATTATGAACTTGATGACTTCAGTAGTGCCTCGATTTGAACAATTAAAGAAAGAGGGTGAGAGAGGAAGAAGAGTTATTACTCAATATACTCGTATGGGTACAGTTTTTCTAGCTGTTTTCCAGTCTTATGGTGTATCAATTGCTCTTCAATCACAGTCTGGGGGAGGTGTCGCTTTGGTAACTAATCCTGGCTTGACTTTCAGTTTTGTAACAGTTGTAACATTAACTACTGGTACTCTATTCTTGATGTGGCTTGGAGAACAGATAAGTGAAAAAGGAATTGGTAATGGAATTTCAATGATTATTTTTGCAGGTATTGTTGCTGGTTTACCATCATCATTTGGAAATACTTTAAGTATGGTGGGCACTGGTGAGCTAAGCGTATTTACTGTCATTTTGATGCTAATAATGGTTGTTTTAGTAATGGCCTTTGTAGTTTTCATGGAACGAGGTCAGCGAAGAATTGCAGTAAATTATGCGAAACGACAGCAAGGTCGAAAAATGGTTGGTGGCCAGACCTCTTATCTGCCATTAAAGATAAATATGGCAGGTGTTATTCCACCAATTTTTGCTTCAAGTATAATTTTATTTCCTGCAACATTAGGTGGATGGTTTTCGCAATCTGAAGGAATGGGATGGCTTGCAGATATTACTTCAAGTATATCTCCAGGACAACCACTCTACATAATGTTTTATGGAGCAGCAATAATCTTTTTTACATTTTTCTATACTGCTTTAACCTTTAACGCAAAAGATACAGCTGATAATTTACGGAAATCAGGTGGCTTTATTCCTGGTATTAGACCTGGACAGCAGTCAGCAGATTATATTGATGCAGTAACTTCTAGATTGACAGCAGTTGGAGCTATTTATATTACAGCAGTATGTTTGCTCCCTGAGTTTTTGATTTTATATTGGAATGTACCTTTCTATTTTGGTGGTACAAGTCTTTTAATTATTGTTGTTGTAGTAATGGATTTTATTGCACAAGCACAATCTCATATGATGTCTAACCAATATGAAGGTTTGATGCGTAAAGCAAATTTAAAGTAAGGGTAAGTTATGAAAGTAAGAGCATCAGTTAAGAAAATTTGTAAAAATTGCAAAATTATTAAAAGGCATGGAGTAATTCGTGTTATCTGTAAAGAGCCGCGTCACAAGCAGAGACAAGGATGAATACATTGACAGGCAGCGTTTTACAAAGTAAAATTGCACGATTTTTCAACGTTAAAAATTTGGATGGAAAAGCTTCATTCAAATATAGTATTTTTGAGGCATAGGATCATTTTATGGCACGTATTGCAGGAATAAATATTCCAACAAATAAGCATATAGTTATTGCATTGCAATCAATTTTTGGTATCGGTCAAACGAGAGCTAAATTGATATGCGAAACTTTAAAATTAAAACCAAGTACTAAGGTTTCTGAATTAACAGAAGACCAGTTGGAGTCAATTAGAACNACTATCACACAGTTTGAAGTTGAAGGCGACCTAAGAAGAGAGGTTGCAATGAATATAAAACGATTAAGAGATTTAGGTTGTTATCGTGGTATTCGTCATAGAAAAGGGCTTCCATTACGTGGACAAAGAACAAAAACAAATGCTAGAACTCGCAAGGGTCCTCGTCGTTTAATTAAATAAAAAAGGCATAAGATATTATGGCAGAAGAGCAAAAAGCTAAGAAGAAGTCAAAAAAGATTGTTTCAGATGGTGTTGCACATATTCATGCAACTTTTAATAACACAATTGTGATGATAACTGATCGTCATGGTAACACACTATGTTGGGCGACTTCAGGTGGAGCTGGCTTCAGAGGCTCAAGAAAATCAACTCCTTTTGCTGCACAAGTAGCTGCAGGAAATTGCGGTGAAAAAGCGCAAGCATTTGGGATGAAGAATGTTGAAGTCAGAGTTAAGGGACCTGGTCCAGGACGAGATTCAGCTATTCGAGGTCTCAATGCGCAAGGTTTGAAAATTCAATCAATTACAGATGTGACGCCTATACCTCATAATGGTTGTCGTCCTTCTAAAAAAAGAAGAGTATAAGGATAAATTATGGCAAGATATACAGGCCCTACATGCAAATTAGCTAGAAGAGAAGGTGTTGATCTAGAGTTGAAGAGTGGAATTAGATCAATTGATTCTAAATGTAAATTGACTCAACTTCCAGGTGTTCATGGAGCAAATGCTCGCCGACAAAAAGGGAGTGAGTATGGTCTTCAGTTGCGTGAAAAGCAGAAAGTAAGACGTATTTATGGAGTCTTAGAAAAGCAGTTTAGCCTTTACTATAAAAAAGCAAGCTCGAAAAAAGGACCAACAGGTGAAAACCTATTGTCACTTCTTGAGTGCAGACTTGATAATGTTGTTTATCGTATGGGCTTTGCATCGACACGTGCAGAAGCGAGACAATTAGTTTCGCATAAATCAATTGTCGTGAATGGTAAGGTCGTTAACATCCCTTCATTTCAAGTTAGTGCAAATGATGAAATTGCTGTTCGAGAAAAAGCAAAGAAACAAAGCAGAATTCAATTAGCACTTGAAATTTCTGGCCAAAGTGGATTAGCTGAATGGGTTGACGTTGATAATAAAGCATTAAAGGGTGTGTTTAAAAACATACCTGCACGTGATGAATTATCTTCTGATATTTCAGAACAATTAATCGTTGAATTGTATTCTAAATAGGAATTAAATATGCAAGGAAGTGCAAGAGATTTTCTAAAACCAAAGTTAGTAGATTCTGTAGAGCTGTCTAAAAATGAGTACCGAGTTGTGCTTGAACCATTTGAGCGTGGCTTTGGACATACTTTGGGTAATTCAATAAGAAGAACTTTATTATCGTCAATGGTTGGCTCAGCAATAACTGAAGTTGCAATTGATGGTGTAATGCATGAATTTTCAACTATTGAAAATGTTCAAGAAGATGTTCTAGATATATTACTCAATTTAAAAGAGGCTTCTATCGGTCTTAACTCTGCAGAAACTGCATCAGTTATTATTGAAAAAGAAGGTCCATGTCAATTAACGGTTGCTGATATTGAAGCAAATGGAACTGATGTTTCTGTCTTTAATCCTGAAAAGGTTATTGCTAATGTTAATGAAGGTGGAAAAATAAGAATGACTCTAGCAATTGGAAGTGGTGTTGGTTATGACGTCGCAGTTTCAAGATCAGTTGATGCTGAAACTATTGGTAGTATTCAATTAGATGCAAGTTTTTCACCAATTAAACGTGTTAGTTTTACTGTTGAGTCTGCCAGAGTTGAGCAAAAAGTAAATCTAGATAGATTAAATATAGTTATTGAGACTAATGGCTCAATTAATGCTGAAGAAGCTGTTAAAAGAGCAGCAACAATTCTTCAAGATCAGCTTTCATCATTTGTCGAACTTGAACCAGTAGTTGAAGAGGAGCCACAACCTACATCAGATGATTTCCCACCTATGTATCTTTCCGCTGTTGATGAGCTTGAGCTAACTGTTCGTTCTGCTAACTGCTTAAAAGCAGAGCAAATATATTATATTGGTGATTTAATTCAAAAATCAGAGCAAGACTTATTAAGGACTCCAAATTTAGGTCGTAAGTCACTAAATGAAATTAAGGAAGTATTAACTGAAAAGAATTTAGATCTTGGTACTGAAATTGAAAACTGGCCACCAGTTGATTTAATGAGTGAATAAGGATAAATAATGAGACACAGAAAGTCAGGTAGACAACTAAATAGAAATTCATCTCATAGAAAAGCTATGTTTAAAAATATGGCTAATTCTCTGATACTTCATGAGACAATCAAAACAACTTTGCCAAAAGCAAAAGAACTTAGACGAGTTGTTGAGCCTTTAATTACTAGAGCNAAATCAGATAGTGTTGCTAATCGTCGTCATATTTTTTCAAAATTAAGAGATGACGCTATGGTTGCAAAACTTTTTGTTGAGGTAGGTCCATTTTATAAAGATCGTCCTGGTGGTTATGTACGTATCTTAAAGGCAGGTTTCCGTACTGGAGATAAAGCACCTATGGCCTTAGTTCAATTAGTTGATTTTGAAAGTGTTGAAGAGGTTGTAACTGAAGCTCCAAAGAAAGAAGCTAAAACTGCAGCTCCAAAGAAAGAAGCTAAAACTGCAGCTCCAAAGAAAGAAGCTAAAACTGCAGCTCCAAAGAAAGAAGCTAAAACTGCANCNCCAAAGAAAGAAGCCAAAACTAAAGNCGCAAAAAAAGAATCTTAAAGGAATTATTATATGCCAGCAATTAAAGTAAGAGAAAACGAGCCATTTGATATCGCACTTCGTCGTTTCAGACGTCTATGTGATAGAGCAGGGACAATTACTGATGTTAGGAAAAAAGAATTTTTTGAAAAACCAACTTGGGTCAATAAGCGAAAGAAAGCTGCAGCTGTCAAAAGAACCCACAAAGAAATGTCTAAAAATCGTATTCACCGTAAACGTATGTATTAAGCACTTTATTTAGTGCAAAAAATCAAATATGTCTGAGCTTAAAAAACAAATTACTAACGATATGAAGTTAGCAATGAAAGCCAAAGACAAACCCGCCCTTAAAGCAGTTAGAATGATCTTAGGGGCTATCAAACAAAAAGAAATTGACGATCGTATTGAGCTTAATGACACTCAAGTCTTGGTTGTCATTCAAAAAATGGTCAAGCAGCGTAAGGATTCAATATCTCAATTTTCAGATGCTGGCAGAATAGATTTAGTTGAAGTCGAAGAGTCAGAGTTAGCTATTATCAATAACTATATGCCTAAGCAGTTGACTGAGGATGAGGTTGATGCTGCTGTAACTAAAGTGATTGTAGATTCTGGTGCCGATTCAATGAAGGATATGGGAAAGCTCATGGGTATCCTTAAAAGCCAAATAGATGGTAAAGCAGATATGGGCCTAGTTTCTCAACTTATAAAGTCTAAATTATCTTAATTAAAAATAACTATTTTAATCACGAGTTACAACTTCTTCCATAACTACAAAAGTTGAACTATGCTGAACATGAGGTAACGCTGAAATTTTCTCACCAAGCACTTTACGATAACTATCCATATCCACAGTTCTTACTTTAAGTAAATAATCAAAATTTGAAGCAATCATATGGCATTGNTCTACCTCAATAATCTCCTTAATAGCTTTATTGAAGGCATTTAGTGCCTTAGTCTTAGTATCATCCATTTTGATTTGNACAAATGCAATATGATTATTTTCAATTAATTCATGATTAATAATTGCTTTATAGCCTTTAATATNTCCATCTCTTTCTAATTTTTTAATGCGATTTAGACATGGTGTTTTTGATAATCCAATTTGATCAGAAAGATTTGTAATGGACATCCTCCCATTACTTTCAAGGAGTGTTAGAATTTTATGATCAAAAGTATCTAGAATAGTCTTTATTCCTAAAATATTATAAATATAAGATTAATTATATAATATTTTAATAATATATAGAAAAAAAAACTATAAATAAGNAAATCTATAGTCATTATGACTANTTTATATAAATTATAATNTAATTGTTATTAAATCGCTTTGGAAACATGTGACTAAACAATTAATTGAAAAAAATAATGAAGTTGATTATTCTAAGCTTAGAAATATAATAAGAGAATCTCGTGTTAAGACTGAAAGTGAGATTTTAGATTATCTTCAGTCAATAGAAAATACTAGTCTACAAGAAAGACTAAGATTCCAAAAAATAACAATTGCCCTTATTGATGAGCTAAGATTAATCAGTAAACCTGACCTATTATCACTCTTTATTTCAGAATATAACCTTACTAGTGAAGAAGGTCTGTCATTAATGACCCTAGTTGAAGCTTTTCTTCGTGTTCCAGACAACAAGACAAGGGATCAATTATTTATTGATAAAGTAGCAATGAAAAGTTGGTCTAAGCATTTAGGTGGAAGTAAATCCTCAATGGTCAATTTAGCAACTATTGCTCTTAGTATCGCTGACAAGATGATTGCACATGGGCATGACGCTATTATAAAAAATAGAATTAAACAAGCCCTGGAAATTTTATCTAGACCTACTGTTCGATTTAGTGCAAATAATGTTATGAAATTTTTTGCTAAGCAGTTTGTCTTTGCTGAAAGTATTAATGCTGCTTTAAATTCGAATCATTCTAATAAAAACCTACATTCATTCGATATGTTAGGAGAGGCAGCATGGACTTTAGAAGATGCTAATAAATATTTTTTATCTTATAGAAATGCACTAATTGAAATTGGCAAATGTAACCAAACTAATGGTATTTTTGAAGCTGATGGAATATCAATCAAGTTATCAGCCTTGCATCCAAAGTATGACTTCATTCATCGAGACAGAGTTATTTCTGAATTAATACCAAAGGTATTAGATTTAGTAGGAATAGCTCAAAAATATAATATAGGAATTAATATTGATGCTGAAGAGGCTGAACGATTAGACATTTCACTAGATATTATTGATAATGTTATGAAAGTTATTGCTGGCAGTGATTGGCAAGGCTTTGGTGTTGTGGTTCAGGCTTATCAGAAGCGTGCACCGTTTGTTATAGACTGGCTTTACCATAATTGTCAAAAGCATAACCTCAAGATAATGTTAAGACTTGTTAAGGGAGCCTACTGGGATAGTGAAATCAAAAAAGCCCAAGTATTAGGAGACATTGATTATCCAGTGTTCACTAAAAAATCTAATACTGACTATTCTTTTTTAGTTTGTGCACAGAGATTACTTAAAATGCGAGACTTTATTTATCCTCAATTCGCAAGTCATAATGCACATAGCTTAGTCAGTATTTGTGAAATTGCGGGGAATAATATTGGTTTTGAAATACAACGTCTCCATGGAATGGGTGAGTCTCTGCATAGGGTTATTTCTTCTAAATATGGTATTTTATCAAGGATATATGCCCCAGTTGGAAGCCATAAAGAGCTTCTTGCCTACTTGATGAGGAGATTACTTGAAAATGGAGCAAATAGCTCCTTCATTAACCAACTATTTGATAAAAATATTAAACCATCTAGTTTGGCAGCCGATGTTCTTTCAAAGGTTGAACAGGATTTAGATCATTCGCATTCAAAGATACCACTCCCAAAAGATATTTATAAAAGTGTTCGTCAAAATTCAAGCAGCATAGTATTAACAGAGCAAAATGAAGTTGATCTTTTATATAAATATCAAAAGCCATGGCTTAAAAATAAATGGCAAGCAAAATCACTTATAGATTCCATTAAAACTTCTAATGGTCATAAAGAGAAAGTATTAAATCCATCAGATACAATAGATATTGTAGGCTCAGTTGAGGATTCTAGCCAATCACAGCTAGAGGATTGTCTTGAAGCTGCAAAAAACTCCTTTAGTAATTATGATCATTCTTATGAAAAAATTTGTAAATGTTTAGAGCAAGCTGCAAATCTTTATGAGATAAATCAAGCAGAGTTGATGTGCCTTGCAATGAGAGAGGCTGGAAAAACTTATCAGGATGCTATTGATGAAGTAAGAGAAGCAGTTGACTTCCTAAGATATTATGCAAATCTTTCACGCAAGGTTATGCCTAATAATCGAAAAGCCCTAGGTATCTTTGTTTGCATAAGCCCTTGGAATTTTCCACTAGCAATTTTTACTGGACAGATAGCAGCAGCACTTTCTGCTGGAAATGTAGTAATTGCAAAACCTGCCGAAAGCACTTCTCTTATTGCATATAGAGCAAGCCAACTTTTACTTGAAGCTGGAATACCTCTCGGGGTATTCCAGTTGTGTTTAGGTAAGGGTTTTGAAGTTGGCGCATATCTTACAAGTAACTCATTAGTTTCTGGTGTTGCATTTACAGGGTCAACTCAGGTAGCAAAAAAAATAAAGTCTAATTTGATTAAAAATAATAATGCCGAGGCAAGAATTATCGCTGAAACAGGAGGCTTGAATGCTATGGTAGTTGATTCAACTTCCCTGAGTGAGCAAGTTACTAGAGATGTTATAGAGGGTGCTTTCAAAAGTGCTGGCCAAAGATGCTCTGCTCTTAGAATACTTTTGATTCAGGATGAGTGTTTTGATCAGATTATCACGATGATAAAGGGAGCAATGATGGAGCTTAAGACTGGCAACCCTTTATTTCTCTCCACAGATTGTGGTCCAGTAATTAATGCAGATGCAAAATTAAAACTTCAAAGCTACATAGATAAATCAAAAAAAGAAAATCAAGTTATTGAAGGATTAAGTTCTGAAATAACTAATGGATATTTTGTGACACCAACTATTATTTGTCTTAATAATATTGACGAAATCAACGATGAATTCTTTGGTCCAATTCTGCATGTCATTCGCTATAAGAGTCAGAACTTAACAAACGTAATTGAACGTTTAAATTCTAAAGGTTACGGACTAACGTTTGGAATACATTCCAGAATCAAAAAACAAGTAGATGAGGTTATAGATATTGTTAATGCAGGTAATATATATGTGAATCGGAATCAAATTGGGGCAATTGTCGGTTCACAACCTTTTGGAGGTGAAGGATTTTCAGGAACTGGCCCAAAAGCTGGAGGGCTCAATTCACTTCATGGTTATAGTCAAAATATAAAAACTGGAGAAATAGGAAGTCAAGAACTAAGGCTTTCCTCTGAAAATGAAATTCAGAGGTTGGTTGCACCAAAAATTATATTTAATAAATCATTCATTGAAAAAATTCAAAAAAAATTCCCCTTTATTGAAAGTGAATTCTTTAATTTATTAAATGATACATTTAGTAATTATTCAGTTAAACATAACTTACCAGGACCAACTGGAGAGTCGAACGAGCTAAATTATAAACCTAAAGGTACAGCTCTTTGTCTTGGTCCAGATTCTTCTGATGCCTTAAAACAAACCATTATGGCACTAGCTTTAGGAAATAAAACAATTAGTCAAATTTCAGATGCAGATTATTCGTCAATATTAAATTTAGGTTTTAGTAAAGAAAATATTCAGAGATTAATAAGTGGTCCAAGTTTAAATCTTTTAGCAAGTTCACAATATCAGGTAATACTTTATTTTGGCAGCTTAATTTCAGTCGAGAATATATTAGAAAGTTGTCAGGAAGGAATTATTCCTATTATGAGCTCTCTCTATGAGCCATGGAAATTAATAAAAGAGCAGGTTATAACTGTCGATACTACTGCCTCTGGTGGTAATGCAAACCTCTTAGCACTTTAATTTTGAATAATAATTTATATGAAGATATAGTCAGTTTAGTTTGACCAATAAACTACTGTATGAAAGTGTTAATATTTTATAATATTGCTATAAATTTAATTTAATATTTATTGCCATACATACTAGCCGTATAAAAAATATTAATTTTTTATAATAGCATTCTAAATAAGGATTAATTATATGCTTGAAACAATATTTGAATATTCATTATTTTCCTTTCTACTATCAGTAGTTTTGATTTTAATTGTTCTGGTTAAAACCAAAATAAGAATTTGGCAGTTATGGCTTCTGGCGGTTGGACTAACTTATCCTGGTGCAGTAATTGTTGATCACTTTGGAGCACAACTTTTGTTACTAATATTGCTCTTCTTGGGTATCTTTTTAGTCCCTGCTGCTAGAATGCAATTGTTTACTAAGCCTTTATATAATACCATGCGTAAGTCTCTCCCTCCAATTGGACTCACTGAGAGAATTGCACTTGAAGCTGGAAATGTTTGGTGGGATGCTGAATTATTTCAAGGAGANCCAAATTGGAAAAAACTATCTGATCTTGAGGCTACTGAATTGACTGAGGATGAACAGAATTTTGTTGATAATGAGGTAGAAGTTCTATGCTCTATGATAAATTCATATGACATAGTTGCCAACCAAGACTTNCCTAAAGAGGTTTGGAAGTATATTTTTGACAAAGGTTTTTTAGGATTGATTATTCCTAAAGAATTTGGTGGTCTTGGTTTTACTCATTTTGCACATGCTATTATTGTTGGAAGGCTCTCATCAGCATCACAATTTTTAGGCATCTCTGTGATGGTTCCAAATTCATTAGGACCAGGCGAGTTNNTNTTAAAATATGGAACAGATGAGCAAAAGCAATATTATTTACCTCGCTTAGCAAAAGGAAAAGAGATACCATGTTTTGGTCTTACTTCAACAGTAGCTGGCTCAGATGCTGGTTCGTTAGTCGATAACGGTATTGTCTGTTATGGAGAGCATGAAGGTAAAGAGGTTTTAGGACTAAGATTAAATTGGGAAAAAAGATATATTACATTGGCCCCTATAGCAACTGTAATAGGATTAGCCTTTAAGGCTTATGATCCAGATAATTTATTATCTGAAGAGCATCCTCTTTACAAACAAAATGATTTAGGCATAACCTGTGCATTAATTCCACGTAAGACGAAAGGTTTAAGTATTGGCACTCGTCACCGACCAATTGGCGAACCATTTCAAAACGGACCTATCTTTGGTAAGGATGTTTTTATTCCTATGGAGTGGGTTATTGGTGGTGACAAAATGATAGGACATGGATGGAGAATGCTAATGGAATGTCTAAGTGTTGGAAGAGGAATTTCACTNCCAGTAACTGGTGCCTCAGCCACTCAGGCAATGCTTTTAACCTCAAGTACATATGCACAAACTAGAGAGCAGTTTGGAATCCCAATTTCAAAGATGGAAGGAATTCAAGAAAAAATTTCTAATCTTGCATCTAATGCATTTCGAGCAACTGCAAATATAAACTTGTCAACATGGGCTCTAGATGCTGGGCATAGACCTTCAATTATTTCCGCTATTGTTAAGTATCGTAATACTCAACTACTTCAACAATCTTCAATTGATGCTATGGATATTCATGGAGGAAGAGCAGTAATGCAAGGAAAAAGAAACTATGTTGCAAATGTTTATGCGGGCGCTCCTGTTGCAATTACGGTTGAGGGTGCAAACATACTGACTAGAAGTCTAATGATTTTTGGACAAGGACTTATTCGATGCCATAAAACAATGTTGGATGAGTTAACAGCGCTTCATGAAGATAGTAAAAGATCAATTAAAAATTTTGATAAAGCACTAGTTAAGCATGTTGGCAACTTTATTAATAATATTGCTAGAGCACTTATATTTTCTTGGACAAGAGGACGACTAGCTAAGCCTTATGGAGANTCTACTACTAGAGTTTACTACCGAAATTTNTCAGTTCTATCCTCAAAGTTTGCCTGTTTAACTGATATAGCATCCCTTCTATTAGGTGGATCTTTAAAAAGAAAAGAGATGGTATCAGGTAGGTTTGCTGATGCTATTTCTGCAATGTATGAAATTAGCTCATGTCTTAAGCTTTATGAAGAGAAGTTTAAAAATGATAAAAACGTAGAAAGTATTCTAAAGTTGTCCATACTTAGATTAGTAAAAGAAGCTGATATTGCAATGATGGAAAATATACAGAGTATGCCAATTAACAGAGTTTTTAAGTCATTATTAAGATTCTTATTTTTCCCCTTTTCAGTTACAAGTAGCAAAATTGATGATAAATTAATAATTGCTACTTCACAGTCTGCAAACAATATTGACTGGTTNCTAGAAAACTTATCAACTTGTATGTGTTCAAACTTAAAAGATATACCAGGACATCCTTTTTATATATTGTTTCAAGGATATGAGGCTGGTATTGAATTAAAAATACTAAGACAAAAAGCAAAGAAAGCAGGCTATAAATATCAACCAAGTATTACTTTGGAGCAGTGGTTGCAGGGACTAGTAGATAACAAAACTTTAACTAGTCAAGATAAAGATGACTGGTTGCGATTAAATGAACTAGTTCTTGAAGCACTCAAAGTTGATGACTTTGAAAATTTAGAGGCGAAATAAAATAGGAAAATTATGAAACAATATTTTGATAAAGCTTTTAGTAAGATTGCTGTTCTTGGTTCAGGAACAATGGGTGGTCAAATCGCAGCACACTTTGCTAACTTAGGATTCGAGGTTGTAATGTTTGATACAAGCAAAGATGCCCTTTCAAAATCTCTTGGCATGATGACAAAATTAAAGCCACCACCTTTTGCAAGTTCTTCTATTGCTAAAAGCATTAAAACTTCAACTTATGACAGCATGGATGCTTTATCAAATTGTGATTTCATAATAGAATCTATTGTTGAAAATCTAGATATTAAAAAGCAATTATTTGCCAATATTGCTCCATATGTTAGTGATGATGCTATTCTAGTAACAAATACCTCTGGTTTATCAATTCAAAAAATTGCTGAACATGCGCCAGAACATTTAAGAAGTCGAATTTTTGGTGTGCACTTTTTTAATCCTCCTCGATATATGCCATTAGTTGAATTAATTCGCACATCTTTTAGTGATGAATCACTTCTATATAAGGCCGAGGGTTTTATTACCTCAGCACTTGGTAAAGAAGTTGTCTATGCAAAAGATAATCCAGCTTTTATTGCAAATAGAATTGGTGTCTTTTCCTTTTTAGCCGTCTTAAAGCATGCTGAAAATTACTCACTCTCTGCTGATACAGTTGACGCTTTGACTGGTAAGAGGGTTGGACGACCATCAAGTGCAACATTTAGAACACTTGATGTGGTTGGACTTGATGTTATGTCAAATGTTGTAAAAAATATTTTTGAAAATGCTAAAGATGACCCTTGGGTTGAGTTATTCAAACTCCCTGATTGGATAGATAATTTAATTTCAATAGGATCTTTAGGAAGCAAAACAAAAAAAGGTATTTATGAAAAAGTTGGAAAGGATATATATGTCTATGATCCGACACTTGAGGAATATAGACTCTCAGATAAAACTATAAGTTCAAAAGTTAAAAAAATTCTCAAAGAGAATGGAAATATCGAAAATTCTTTACTAGCACTTTCAAAGTCAGACGATCCTCAAGCTCAATTTCTATGGTCTGTTCATCGTGATGTATTTCATTATGCAAGCTATCAGCTTGAACATGTTGCTGAGACAGTAAGATGTGTCGATATAGCCCTCAAGTCTGGTTTTGCATGGCAACGTGGTATCTTTGAGCAAGTCCAANTAACTGGATGGAACGAGGTCAGGGATAGTCTTAATANCGACATTAAAAATGGCAAAACACTTATAAGTGAACCACTTCCATCCTGGGTGCAGGAAAGATCCTTTGTTTATTCTGATGAAGGAGCTTTTGATCCAAATAAGAATGAATACATCTCTAGGTCATCTCATCCAGTCTATGAGAGGCAGCTATTCAAAACATTACTTCAGGGNGAAAAGCAACAACAACAAGATATATTAATAGATNGTGATGCTACTAAATTAATAAACTTAGGTGATGGTATCGCCAGTGTTTCTTTTAAAACTAAAATGAATGTTTTGAGTTCTAGTGTTTTAATTGAGCTTCCAAAGTGCTTAGATTACTTAGAAGATAATGGTTTTCATGCGCTGATATTTAAGCAGGAGCAAGAGCATTTTTGTGCTGGCGCAAACCTATATGAAATTATTTCAGCTATCAAGTTAGGNCTTTTAGAAAAAGATCCAGGCGTCACATCTCAAGCAAAGAAGAAGGCTTTTGAGGTTATGCATCCTGAGCTTCCTAAGCTTGGAAAACTATACTCAATTAAAAAAACAGTGGCAATGTTGCAACAATTATTGATGCGTTTAAAGCATGGCAAGATATTAACTATTGCTGCTGTTGATGGACTTGCATTAGGAGGAGGNTGTGAACTGCTTCTTCATTGTAATAAGGTCATTGCTTCAATGAACTCATATATAGGTCTAGTTGAAGTTGGTATTGGTGCACTGCCTGCAGGGTGTGGAAGTAAAGAAATGGCTCTTCGAGCNTTTGCCAATAAAGAAACAGAAGATATTTTTCCTTTACTTGCAAAGCATTTTGAACAGATTGCTATGGCTAAAGTTTCTTCCAGTGCACTTGAGGCAAAAGAGATGGGTTATTTGAAACAAGATGATGTAATTATCTCTAATCCTAATGAACTCCTTTACGTTGCAAAACAGCAAGCTTTGAATTTACTTGAATCAGGTTTTAAATCTCCATTAGATTCAACTTTTAAAGTTGTAGGTAATGCAGGATATGCAAATCTTATGGCCCAAGTAGCTAACCTGTATGAAGGTCAGTTTATGTCAGAGCATGATAAATATTGTATTACCTGTTTAGCAAAGGTTATGACTGGCTCAAAAGTTGAAGAGAATACAATAGTTAACTCTCAAATGCTTCTTGATCTTGAAAGAAAGTATTTTGTTGATCTGTTAGGTACTAAAAAAACCCAAGATCGAATTGAATACATGCTTAGAAATAGTAAACCACTTCGTAATTAATTGGAGAATATTATGAAAAAAGCTTATATTATTGATGCAAAAAGAACTCCAGTTGGAAAAGTTAGAGGACTATTATCAAAGACTAGAGCAGATGATTTATTAATCCATGCAATACAAAGTGTTCTTAAATCTTCTGATGCGAAAGAAGAAATTAATAAAAATATTGATGATATTATTGTTGGCTGTGCAATGCCAGAAGGTCCTCAGGGCCTTAATATTGCTCGAATAGCAACTTTACTAGCTGGCTTACCAGATTCAACCCCCGCATATACCCTAAATAGGTTTTGTTCTTCTGGGCTTCAGTCAGTATCTAACGCTGCTGATCTTGTTAAGTCAGGCTCCGCAGATTTAGTAATTGCTGCTGGTGTTGAAAGTATGAGTAGTGTTCCTATGACCGGTTTCAAGCCATCTATGAATCCAAAAATTTTATCTGATGAGAATATTTCTATTGCTTATGGCATGGGATTGACAGCAGAGAAGGTTGTTAAGAAATATAATATCTCTAGAGAAGCTCAGGATGAATTTGCATTTAATAGCCATCAGAAGGCAATATTAGCTAATAATAATGGTGCATTTGTAAATGAAATCTCGCCAATAACAACTATTGAAAATAGTTATTCCCTTGAATCCAATGAATATATATCAAATTCTAATATTGTTTCTCAGGATGAGGGCCCAAGAGAAGATACAAGTCTTGAGGTGTTGGGAAAACTTAGAACTGTATTTGCTCAGAATGGCTCAGTTACTGCAGGCAACAGTTCCCAAATGTCTGATGCTGCTGCTGCTGTTTTGTTGCTAGTGAAGAAGCTGTAGAAAAATATAATTTAACTCCAAAAGCAGAGTTTATGGATTTTTCAGTTGCAGGTGTCCCTGCAGAAATAATGGGAATTGGACCAGTAAAGGCAATCCCTAAGGTTTTAAAATCAGTTAGTTTGAGTCTTGATGATATTGGTTGGATTGAGCTTAATGAAGCATTTGCAGCTCAATCTTTAGCTGTTATTAATGAGTTGGGGCTAAATCCTGAAATAGTTAATCCATTAGGAGGTGCAATTGCACTTGGACATCCATTAGGAGCAACAGGAGCTATAAGGATTGCAACAATATTATCAGCTATGCAAAGAGAAAATATAGATTATGGTATGGTAACTATGTGCATTGGAACAGGTATGGGTGCTGCTGGAATTATTAAAAATATAAAAAACTAAATGTCAAAAAAAGACTTTATAAAAAATTTAAGACTGCCTATTATTCAGTCTCCTATGTTTATAGTATCCAATGCGAGATTAGTAATTGCATCCTCAAAAGCAGGAATTATTGGTTCATTTCCGACTGCAAATTGCCGAACTTTAGAAGCTTTAGATCAAGAATTTACTGATATAAATCAAGCTTTAGGCTCTGGCAAGGATGGACTTCCATGGGCAGTAAATATCATTGTCAGTAAAATGTATGCCAGGAGCAATGATGATATTGACTTAATTCTTAAGCACAAGCCACCCATCGTCATTACCTCACTTGGAAATCCTAAAGAGGTTGTCCAAAAAGTTCATGAATATGGTGGCCTAGTATATTCAGATGTTATTAATTTGTACCACTCAAAAAAAGCAATTAGAGCAGGAGTTGATGGCCTTATTCTGGTTTGTAATGGTGCAGGAGGCCATACGGGAGACTTATCTCCATTTGCTTTTGTATCTGAGGTAAGAAATATATTTGATGGAACTATTATAGTTGGAGGAAGTATAAGCTCTGGCGATTCAATTCTAGCGATTCAGGCATTAGGTGCGGATTTAGCTTACATGGGAACGCGCTTTATTGCTACCGAAGAGAGTGATGCTACAGAAGACTATAAGCAAATGATTTTAAATGCCTCAGCTAGTGATATTATCAAGTCTAACAAAATTACAGGTGTTAACGGAAACTGGCTTGAGCAGTCGCTTCAAAATGCTGGAATCTCTCCAAATGCTGGTGGAATTAAATCAACCATTGCTGATTTTAAGAAAATGCTTATGCCTCTTATAAAGCAGAAACTTAAGGTGGACTTTGATGTCAGTAAAGCCACTGCCAAGAGATGGAAGGACATTTTTTCTGCTGGTCAAGGCGTTGGATCTATTTCCAATGTTCCCAGTGTTGAGGGTTTAGTGATAGAATTAGAGCAGCAGTATACTAAATCAAAAAGTCGAATCATATAGGGATAAATAGATGCTATCTAAGCCGGCCAAGAGAGATCTAAAACATAATAGAACAATTAAAGGTAAAGGCTACAAAAGAGAGGATGGGCTTTGGGATATTGAAGTTTTTCTTATTGATAGTAAGACGTATTCATTTAAAAATATGCATAGAGGTTATATAAGTTCTGGGGAGCCTCTTCATGATATGGCTGTTAGATTAACTCTTAATGATGATAGCAAGATTATTGATATAGAAGCGCTAATTAATGCTTCACCATATAATATTTGTCCACAAGCAGTAAAAAATTGTCAAAAATTAAAAGGTGAATTCTTAGTTGCTGGATTTAATAGAAAGGTTATAAAAATTTTAGGTGGTGAAAAAGGGTGTCGACACATAACTGATCTACTTGCCCATGCTGGGACTATTGCTTATCAAACTCTTTGGAAGGAAAAAACTGAAAGTGAAGAAAAAAAGATTTCAATTGAAGAGGCTCAGTCTATTGAAAAGAAGTTTGCTAACTCATGTTATGCACTAAAGAAAGATGGAGAGGTTTATAATCAATATAAGGAAATTTTGATAAAGAAAGTTGAGAAAGCTTAACTTAAAAATATAAGGAGAGATTATGGAAACAAAAATACCAAANAAACTTGAGGAAACAGAATTTTTTAAAGAGCATGGAAATCTTGTAGAGTTCTTTGATAGCTGTTGTAAAGAGCATGAAGGAAAAATGGCTTTTGAAAGTTTTGGTGTTGAAATCTCTTATGAGGATCTATCCGAAAAAGTTAATTCTTTTGCTTCATGGCTGAGTAATAATTTCCAAGTCGGTGATAGGATAGCAGTTATGATGCCTAATATGCTTGCATATCCAATTATCGTTTATGGCGCCCTAAAAGCAGGGATAGTAGTAGTAAATATAAATCCCCTTTACACGCAACGCGAACTAGAGCATGTGCTTAAAGATAGTGAGGCTAAATTATTACTAGTTTGGGAGGGTGTTGCCTCGGTTGCTGAAAAATCCAATCTTGCGAATATTGAAAAAGTCTTAATTACTACTGTTGGAGATCTTCTTGGCTTCAAAGGTAAGATTATTAATTTAGTTACTAGAAAAGTTAAAAAATTGGTTCCAAAATATAATATTGATGGTGCTTTGATGTTCAATAAAATATTAAGTGAAAGTTCTGGCGCTGATGCAGTTAATGTTGAAATCCCAATTGAGAGTACTGCATTTCTTCAGTACACGGGAGGAACAACGGGAGTTTCAAAGGGTGCAATACTTACCCATCGAAATATTCTTGCTAATATTATTCAAGCTTTTTTTACTATAGATCCTAAAATGTATGATGACTCAAGGGTTGAGCAAAGAATAGCAATCTGCCCTCTCCCTCTTTATCATATATTCGCTCTAACGGTTCATAACTTTATGTTATTTCATATTGGTGGAAAGAGTGTTTTAATTACTAATCCAAGAGATCTCAAGACTTTTGTTTCACTTATGTCATAATGCATTAACTGAAACTAATGAGATTGGCGAGCTTTGTGTTCGAGGACCACAGGTTATGAGTGGATATTGGAATTCTGAAGTCTCAGGACTAGATAAGGACAACTGGTTTATGACAGGAGACATTGCTCGTATTGATGAAACAGGTAATATCTTTATTGTTGATCGTAAGAAAGATATGATTATTGTCTCTGGATTTAACGTTTTTCCAAATGAAGTTGAGGCAGTTGTTAATGAACACCCTGCTGTTCTTGAATGTGGGTGTGTTGGAGTTGAAGGTAAAGACTCCCAAGAAATTGTCAAGGTTTTTATTGTTTTACATGATGATCAAACTCTTTCAGAGGAAGAGATAATTACTTTCTGCCGTGATAAGTTAACTGCCTATAAAGTTCCTAAGCAGATTGAATTTATTAAAGAGATACCTAAAACAAATGTAGGTAAGGTTCTAAGAAGAGAACTAAAAGAAAATTAATAGACTCAGTTTTCTGATATATAGTTAGGGCATCAATCATGAATATGGATTCTAAGTATCCATTGTTAATAAAGCAAATGCTTAGTAAATCTAGCATCATGTCTTTTACGCAAGAAATTGTTAGTAATCCAAATGTAAGGCTAAGTTATCAGGAATTCACTGGACGCCTTGGAAGACTCGCTAATTCTCTAACTGCTAGGGGTATTTCTGAAAAAATGCGAGTTGGCGTTATGGATTGGGATACGCACCGTTATCTTGAGTATTTTTTTGCAATACCAATGATTGGTGCAGTTCTTCATACAATCAATGTACGTTTATCTCCAAAGCAAGTTCTTTATACGATTAATCATGCTCAGCCTGATCTAATAATTGTTCATCAAGACTTCATGCCACTAATTGAAGAAATTAAATCAGAATTTGAGCGTGAAATTGTAATCATCCCGATTGGATATGGTGAAAAGTATGAGGACTGGATAAGTGGTTCATCAACTAGTTTTAATTTTCCAGAATTTGATGAAAACAGAACAGCTACACTTTTTTATACAACTGGTACAACAGGTGAACCAAAAGGAGTCAGTTATTCACATCGTCAGCTAGTTCTCCACACTTTAGGTTTATTAGCAGGGTTTGGAACATTTTCAGGAAATTCTGGATTACATCGTGATGATGTTTATATGCCACTCACACCACTATTCCATGTTCATGGATGGGGCTTCCCCTATGCTGCGACAATGTTAGGACTTCGTCAGGTTTATCCCAATCGTTACGACCCTGAGACAATTTTGAGATTAATCGATTCCGAAGCAGTGACCTTTTCACATTGTGTTCCTACTGTTTTATCAATGTTATTGGATCATCCAAATAGTCAAAAAGTAAATTTAAGTAGATGGAAAGTAATTATTGGAGGATCTGCCCTTTCAAAGAGTTTGCTGAGCCGTGCCTCTAAACTTGGTATAAGATTGCATACAGCTTATGGTATGTCTGAGACCTGCCCATTTTTAACAGTTGCAGATTTATCTAGTACTGATCCAGATACTCAATCCCAAACTGGGTTTCCAGGCCCACTAGTTGATCTGCGTGTTGTAACTCCAGATATGCATGATGTCCCGAATGATGGAAAATCAACTGGCGAAATTGTTGTAAAAGCTCCTTGGTTGACAAAAGGCTATATGGGAAATCCTGATGCCTCTAAAGATCTCTGGAGAAATGAATATTTACATACTGGAGATGTTGGGTATATTCGTGAAAATGGATCATTGCAAGTTACTGACCGTCTTAAAGACGTTATCAAGACAGGTGGTGAATGGATCTCATCGCTTACACTTGAAAATATTGCTTCGGCATATTCAGGCATTGAAGAAGTGGCTGCTATTGGTATGCCAAATGAAAAGTGGGGTGAAAGAGCAGTATTAGTTGCAAAACTTATGAATAATGCAGAGCCAGATCTTGTTAGACAAGATTTAATGAGAAAATTTCGAGAACATGTTGAATCAGGAGAAATATCTAAATGGGCAATTCCCAACCATATTTTTTTTGTTGAGCAACTTCCCAAAACAAGCGTTGGTAAGCTTGATAAAAAGGCAATCCGCAAAAATGTTTTNACTCTAAAAGACACAAGTAATGACAGATAGACAGATTAGAATCAAGACACTNNTTAAATCTATTATTAGTTATCTTGATAAGCATNGAGCTGACATGTCAGGAGTTGAAATGACATTGAGAAAGTTAGAAAAGATTGATCTATCTGATCAACAACTTGTTGANATTAAGCCTAAAGCAACGAGACATGAAANGGTGTTAAATAAAGCTATTTCTGAAATAAAAGCACAGCAGCTAAATGAGATTGCAAATTGCCTATATTCAGCTAAAGATGATCTTGTTTGGTTAGAAGATAATTCACAATATTATCAACCAGGAGCAAATCTGGGATCAGGTTACAAGAATTGTAACCTTCATACTCTGCTAATTGGCCCTAACTCTTGTGGATATCAAAGTGATGATTTTCTCTTAGGCGTGTTTATGCTTGGACCACGTACACTTTATCGTGATCATAAGCATGATGCACCAGAGTTATATCTTAATCTTTCAGATAAATCAGGTTGGCGATTTGAATTGGGAGAATGGAAAGACTATCCTGCTGGTTCATTAGTTTGGAATGCACCTGGAGAGCGCCATGCTGCTAGAGTTTATGAGCAACCTTTTATATCAGTATTTGCCTGGCTTGAAAATGTCAATTCACCTTGTCAAGTTCTCCATTTTGACGATTGGGAAGATATCGAACAAGATCTCTATAAATTAGGAAGTGAGTAAAATGAAAAAATTACTTTGGAGCCCTTCTGAAATAGAAAATAGCCAAGCATGGAAATTCATGCAAGAGGTGAATCAAAAACATAATTTAAAGTTAAAAAATTTCCATGAATTGTATGAGTGGTCATGTCAATCTTCAGAACATTTCTGGGATCTCTTTTTGGATTTCTCCTCAATAATTGTAGATAAAGGATCTTCAAATATTCTAAAGAATGGAGCTAATTTACTAGAGTCTGAATGGTTTCCAGATGCAAAGTTAAATTTTGCTGAAAATCTCTTATCAAGAAGAGATGATAGTGATGCGGTTATTTTTTGGGGTGAGGATCTTTATAAAACATCACTGACATNCAATGAACTATATGCTCAGGTAGCAAACTTATCAATTTGGTTAAGAGGTATGGGTGTGAAAAAAGGGGATCGCATTGCAGGATTTCTTCCAAACATGCCTGAGGCTATTGTGTCTATGTTAGCAACTTCAAGTCTAGGTGCAATTTGGACATCTTGCTCGCCAGATTTTGGAGTTCAGAGTGTTTTAGATCGTTTTGGTCAAGTTGAGCCAAAGGTTTTTATATGTGTAGATACATATCTATACAATGGGAAGGTTTTTAACTGCCTTGAAAAAAATCAAAGCATTATTTTAAAGTTGCCATCTATTGAAAGAACTATTCTTGTTCGATATGTAGATGATAAGCCTATTAATATCACTTTAAAAAATTCGACAAATTTTGATGATATTGTTAATACTGATGAATCTCCTGACTTAATTTTTGAGCGTTTCAAATTTAATGACCACTTTATATTTTATTTTCATCAGGGACGACTGGAGTGCCAAAGTGTATTGTCCATGGAGTTGGAGGGACATTAATTCAACATAAGAAAGAGCATAATCTTCATTGCGATATCAAAGAAGGTGAACGAGTGTTTTATTTTTCAACATGTGGCTGGATGATGTGGAACTGGCTTATTAGTGGATTGGCATCGGGCGCAACATTAATGCTTTATGATGGGTCACCTGTTTTAAAAAATAATGAAAACATATTATTTGATTATGCAGATCAAGAAAAATTTAATATTATGGGTATTTCTGCTAAATTTCTAGATACTTGTAGAAAACTAGAATTAAATCCAATGAATTCGCATAATCTGAGCTCTCTGAGAATGATGCTTTCTACAGGATCTGTATTGAACTCTGACTGTTTTGACTATGTCTATGAAAAGATTAAAAGTAGTGTCTGTCTTTCATCAATATCTGGGGGAACTGATATTGTCTCCTGTTTCGTCTTAGGCTCAAATATTCTTCCTGTTTATAGAGGACAGCTTCAGACTAGAGGTCTTGGAATGTCAGTTGAGGTTTGGGATGAGTCAGGATCACCAGTTAACGGACGTAAAGGTGAATTGGTCTGTACCAAGACTTTTCCATCAAAGCCAGTAATGTTTTGGGATGACAAAGCTATGAAAGAATATTCAAATTCATATTTTAAACGTTATCCTAATATTTGGCATCATGGTGATTATGTAAAGCTTTTAGATAATGGTGGCATGATTTTTTATGGAAGGTCTGATACA
>JGI24539J26755_10000122_pt1 | contig 33286 bp, 25 predicted proteins | sample NorSeaMetagenome_2_FD_26755 | JGI IMG/M metagenome (IMG submission 26755) | reverse complement strand
ACACCTAGCACAGAGCTTTGATAGGCCCCACAAGTATTCCACGGAATTAATACAGAGGTTACGGTACCGCTGTCTTCTAATGTGCGGCTTAGGTTTTCAGGAGCAAGACCGCGTTCACGATATACATCTTTAAACATTCGTCCAGGTACCACGATGGCTAAATACTGATCTGAAGCAGTGACGTTTAACACCCCACAAGCAACAAGAGTTGAGGTGATTAGCGATGCAGATCCACGAGCAAAACGAATGATGGCATTCGTAATGGTTGCCAGGAAGCCCGATGCCTCCATTGCACCACCAAAGGCCATCGCACTGAGAATGAGCCAGACCGTACCGAGCATTCCGCTCATACCGGAGGTACTGAGTAAATCCGAAAGTATCGGGTGTTCGCTAGGGACTGCTATGCTCCCGTAGACGCTTCGCATCGCGATTTCGTAAATGGGGTGTGTGCCAGTGCCCAATTCTTGCAATAAGGGTTGCTGAAACACGAGTGCTGCTGTGAGTCCACTGAAGATGCCCACAGTTATTGCGACCAATGCGTCCACTTTTTGTGAGATGAGTAGGATAACAATGGCTGGAACTAAGAAAAGCCAGGGTGTAATATTGAATTGGGCGCTTAATAAGGATTGAACCTCCGCAACTTCTGCGGCATCTAATGCACCGTCTTTATATCCTAGACCGAGCACTGTAAAAAGAATCAATGCAATAATCAAACTAGGTACGGTGGTATAGAGCATGTAACGAATGTGGGTAAACAGATCTGTTCCTGCCATTGCAGGGGCAAGATTCGTAGTATCGCTCAGCGGACTTAATTTATCACCAAAATACGCTCCTGAGATTACGGCACCGGCCACAACTGGGGCAGGAATACCTATGGTTTGACCTATTCCCATCAATGCAATACCTACTGTAGCTGTAGTCGACCATGAAGAACCCGTACTAAGGCTGATCAGGGCGGAGATGATGACGGCAGTGGGTAGAAAGAATTGGACATTAATTAAGTCTAAACCATAATAAATCATTGCAGGGACAACACCGCCTAAAAGCCACGTTCCAGCCAAACCTCCGATAAGGATTAGGATGAATATCGCCTGTGTCGTATCGTGAATGTTCGTCTTGATTTTAGTAAAGACCGCTTCAACCGTACTCCCGTTGAAAACGCCAATTACCGCTGCAACGAACGCCGCAAGCATTAGAATCACCTGGTTTGAACCGGAAAGCGCGTCATCCCCATAAACTTCACCCACGTTGAACCACAGCAGTGCCATAAGTACGACGAGAGGTGTAAGTGCAAGGAGTAATTGGGCGGTAGGGTGCTTCTGCTTCATGGTCGATTCTTAGGCTGGCGCTTCTAGCTCATTGCCGTAATTATATCTTGTTTAGTAATAATGTGGTAGCCTTGCTCCAACTTAACGAGCACAGCGCGGTGGCCACTTTTTACCATCTTAGCGACTTCTTCGATACTTGTTGTTAGGTCGACCACTGGATATGGTGCGCCCATAATGTCGCCTATGAGTTTGCTGTTTACAGGGTGGTCGAGCATGCAAGAAAGCATGGTATGGTCGTCGATAGAACCGACTAGCTTACCGTCTTGCATCACCGGAATCTGGGTAATGTCGTGTACCTTCATTAGTGTAGCTGCATTACTAAGCGGCTCCGTAGGACTTACTGTAACTAGCGGAAGGTGGCTGTGGTTATCGATCAAGTCTTTAGCCAATTTATTAGCTGGTGCTAAGAAACCTCTGTCACGCATCCAGTCGTCGTTATAAACCTTTCCTACATAACGCGAGCCGTGATCATGGAACAGTACTACCACTACATCATCTGGTGTTAGGCGATCTTTTAGTTGACGCAAGCCCTGAAAGGCCGAGCCACAACTATAGCCCAAAAACAGCCCCTCTTTACGTGCCAATTCTCTCGTAGCCAATGCGCCGTCTTTATCCGTAACTTTTTCGAAGAAATCGATAACGTCGAAATCTACATTCTTAGGCAGAATATCTTCGCCAATTCCTTCGGTGATGTAGCTGTAGATCTCCTTCTCGTCGAATTCGCCCGTTTCATGGTATTTCTTAAAAACTGAACCGTAGGAGTCCACGCCCCAGACTTTCACATTTGGGTTCTTTTCTTTTAAATATTTCCCGACCCCTGAAATGGTACCACCGGTTCCTACACCCACCACAAAATGAGTCACTTTGCCTTCCGTTTGCTCCCAAATCTCGGGACCTGTAGAATCGTAATGTGCTTGCCGGTTGCTCAGGTTATCGTATTGGTAGGGATAAAAAGAGTTTGGAATTTCTTTGTTTAGTCGCGAGGCCACACTGTAATAGCTGTCAGGATGTTCAGGTGCCACGTTTGTAGGACACACATAAACTTCCGCGCCCATGGCGCGCAAGATGTCCATCTTTTCTTTTGATTGTTTGTCGCTCAACGTACAAATGAGCTTATAGCCCTTTACAATGGCGGCTAAAGCAAGTCCCATTCCCGTGTTACCAGAAGTACATTCAATGATGGTGCCTCCTGGTTTAATGTCTCCGCGTGCCTCTGCATCTTCGATCATTTGCAAAGCCATACGGTCTTTTACGCTATGGCCAGGATTAAAGTATTCCACCTTCGCATAAACCGGACAAGGGAAATCTTCGGCAACTTTATTGAGTTTGATCATGGGCGTATTGCCAATGGTCTCAAGGATATTGTTGTAAATGGGGCGCATGGGCCAATCTGTTTTGTATTAGGTTCCGTAAAGATAACCGATTGTGTGCCTGGAACAAGGGTTCTTACGAGAAACGAATGCTTTGGATAGGGTGCAATCTAGCAATCCAGCGAACGGGGAGTAGGAGTATGAGGTAGGCGATGACAATGAACACGGCATTCGCACCGAGAATCCATTCCCAGTCAAAGGTGATGGGGGCTGTTGCGATGTAATAGGTTTCAGGGTCTAATTGGACCCAGCTGAATTGCCACTGTAAAAAGCTCAGTCCCAAACCTAGCGAATTGCCCCAGGCTAAACCGCGCGTCAAAATCCGGATGCTCAGCCACTGGAATACCTGAAGAATGAGTCGGTCACTGCCGCCGAGTGCTTTAAGTGTACCAATCATTCGGGTACGGTCAATAATCAAAACAAGTAATGCAGTTATGAGATTGGCTACAGCTACAATGAGAACAATAGCCAGTACCAGTATAATATTAGTATCGAAAAGCGCAAGCCACCCGAAGATTGCGGGATGGCGGTCTTCAATGCTTCTCGCTTGCATGGTGTATGGAATCACGGCATTCCAATAAGATGAAATGATTTCGCGCCCTTCCTGATCATTCAGGACTACCATGTAGCTGCTTACACTATCGCCGCGCCAACCATTAAGTCGGGCAACATCTTCCTGATTCATTAAAATAGTTTGCCGGTCAAATTCGTCCAAGCCTGTGGTAAAAAGCCCTTCCACTATGGATTTTCGGAGGCGCGGCAATTCGCCCTGATTCTTCAGTACGGTCAATACAGCGGTATCTCCAATGCCGAGGCCCAATTCTCGTGCGAGAGTCGTGGATAGTAAGGCACCGTAGCGCGAGGTAGGAGTGGAGGCACTTCCACTGGTCCCGTACTGGGCAGAGAACGTCTTTAAATAATCGGTCTCCATACCTTTGATTTGAATGCCGTCGAAGGCATCTTTAATAGGATTTACCAACAATGCCATTTTTTGGACCACTGGATAAACAGACCGAACGTATGGGGCTCCGCGTAGAGCGTCCGCTAAACTATCCGTTAAGCGTATGGGTTTGAGTTCTTCGGTTCGGTTCGGTGCATAGGCGCTTATTGTGAAATCACCTTCTAAGGCACTGAATTTATCCATGATGGCATGCTGCAAACCTTTACCGGATGTTATGGACAATAGCACGAGTGCCATACCTAATGCAGTGGCTACAATACTCAATTTCAGCAAAGGGCCAATCACTTGAGAACCCGTGCTCTTTTGTATCTTTCTTGCTATGAAAAAAGCCTCTTTCATCTTTACGCAAGTTAGAACAACTCTCGCGTTATTCGCAGTATTGCTCCTTTGCTTTTCTGCACGCGGGCAAGAAAGTTATGTGCCGGGTATCGCCCAAACAGGAGAGTATTACATGAAGCTCACTGAAAAATCCGTGGCTGTAGTGGCCAACGCTACTTCCTTATTGCCCAACGGCACCCATACGGTGGACCATCTGATTTCGCTCAGCGTGGATGTACATCAAGTCTGGGCACCAGAACACGGCTTTAGAGGCGAAGCAGATGCTGGAGAGCATGTGGAAGACGGCCGCGATCCCAAAACAGGTATACCTATCAAGAGTTTGTACGGTAAAACCAAGCGTCCACCCACGGATTGGCTGGAAGGCTTAGATTGGGTCATCTATGATATTCAAGATGTGGGGGTTCGATTCTACACCTACAGCACCACTTTGAGCTATGTAATAGACGCCTGTGTTGAAGCCGGTGTCCCGCTCATGATCATGGACCGTGGCAATCCAAACGGTCATTACATTGACGGACCCATCTTAAAACCGGGCTTCGAGAGTATGGTAGGCTTGCACCCCATACCGGTGGTCCACGGCTTAACCATGGGGGAATATGCTTCCATGGTCTATGGGGAGCGCTGGATGCCTGCTACAGAAAATGAAGCGTGGCGCGCCGTCTTCGAAAAGAAAGGTGGTATAGAAGTTATCCGATGCAAGGGTTATTCTCATAACGAGGTCTTTACTGAATTCCAAGTCCCTCCATCGCCCAATCTGCGCTCCATAGAGGCCATCTGGCATTACCCAAGCTTGTGTTATTTCGAGGGCACACCCATTTCCTGTGGACGAGGTACCGATGCCCCATTTACCCGTTTTGGTGCCCCGTGGCTTGATGGGGAAGAGTACGAGCATCGATTCACACCTGCGCCAGATCATGGATCGAAGTACCCTAAATTTCAAGGAAAGCAGTGTGGTGGGGTCCAATTGTCCCAGGATATAACGACGGCCCCGGATGAAATTGATTGGACCTATTTGTTTAATGCCTATGCGTATTGGAAAAAAAATGCTCCAGCCGAAGCGCCAGAATTTTTCAATGCATTCTTCAAAAAATTGGCCGGTTCAAACCAGCTAGAGCAAGCCTTGGAATCTGGCATCAGCGGGGAGGAGTGGGTGAATTCTTATCATAAAGAGTTGTACCAATACAAGAAAAAGGCTTATGAGTATGCTATGTATCCCCATTTAGGGGTTGAGACTTATAAGTCCAACTAGGCATAATAAAAAACCCCGCACGAGGCGGGGTTTCTTAATGAAGTGGAAAAGCGGATTATTTCCAACCTTTCATTTCTTTCTCGTAGCCGGCTCTGTAGGAATCGGGTGCTCCCATGTCCATTGCTTTTTTACCCTGCTTCAGGGCAGCTTTAATATCGCCTGCCGCGTAAAGAATTTTAGCCTTTACCCAGTTTGTGTACCAGTACTCCGGATCTAACTGTAAGGCAATTTCGATAGTTGTGAGCGCTTTTTCGTGATCGCCTTGACCGCTGTAGTAGTTTGCAGCATTTCTGTACGCTCGCTTTGCATCTGATAGAGCTCTCTCTACATTTTTACCACTTTCGCCATCAGAATCTACTTCTAGGTTAACACTTACTTCAGTGTTGGCCCATTCAAGGACTAATTCGCCACCCGAAGGGTTCAATGATTTGAAGCCTATGGCAAAGCTTTCGTCAAAGTCGCCATTTGCTGCTGGAGCGGTTACACGAACTACATCATTATCTTGACTGTAACCTGCACTGCCCCAAAGATCAGTTTGGGTAGAGAGTATAATGGTCCATTCTGTTTCACCTGGAATGGTAAACAAGGCATATTCTCCAGCACTTACAGCATTACCGTTCATTGTAAAATCTGTAGAAGCGTTAAGAATAACACATCTGTTCGCCCCTGTGCGCCATACTTGATTGTAAGGAACTAGATCACCGAAAATGGTACGGCCGCGTGTCGCGGGACGAGAATAAGTAATGCTAAAATCAGTAAGGCCAATTCTTTGATCAACAGTAGAAGTAGGTGAGGGTTGCGGAAGTTCTTGCGCATTTGCAGGCAAAGTCAATGCCAATGCGGCAAGTCCGAGAATCCAATTTTTCATTTGTAATTTTTTAGGGTTTGCCTAAAAGTAATAAGAAAATTGGTTGTTGGTTGTTAGAGTGCCATCATTTTTAGCGCGGCCACGGCAGCTTCAACCCCTTTGTTACCGTGAATACCGCCTGAACGTGCACGACTCTGTTCCATAGTATTGTCCGTAAGAACACAGAAAATGGTTGGTGCGTCGTAGCTGAGGTTCAGTTCGGTAATGCCGTACGTCACGCTCTGACATACATAATCGAAGTGCTTTGTCTCTCCTTGAATGACACAACCTACCACAATAACTGCATCAGGTTCTTCATTCTCGTGAAGGCGTTTTGCACCATAGGTAAGTTCCACAGCACCAGGCACATCCATCCGAAGGATATGCTCTGGATCTACGCCGTGCGCCACGAGAGTATCGTGAGCACCTTGAGCAAGTCCGTTCGTGATTTCATGATTCCATTCTGCCCGAACAATGGCAACTACTTTACCTGCCCCAGAAGGGACAGTTTCGTTATCTGAGCTGTTGAGGTGCTGGTGGGCAGTAGCCATGAAGTTATTTTAACGCTGCAATAACACCCGTAATTCCAGAAGCTTGACGGCTCTTAGGATAGTCTGCAGCTATGCGTTCGTATAGTTTTACCGCTCTCGCGTTTTCACCTAACGCTTCATACGCCAACCCAGCTTTCCAAAGGAAGAGCGGTGTAGTGAAGTCATTTTCTGTTGCATTGGCTGCTTTATTGTAGAAATCTACAGCATCGTTCATTTGACCCAATTCGACAAACGCATCACCGATAACGCCGTAGGCAGTCGCCGAAGTGGCGGCATCTGATTTATCGTAATCGTCCATGTATGCGATGGCATTTTCGTAATCGCCCAAAGTGTAATAAGCAACTCCAGCATAATAGTGTGCACTGTTTCCTGCTTCAGTACCGCTGAATTCGTCAATTATATCGAGCAGGCCGTAATAAGCACCGTTCCCATTTAAGGCCAATTCCATAGAATCTGTCTCAAACCATTTGATTGCTTTCGCGATCTCTGTAGCTCCTTCTTTCGCTTTCGGTTCCACGATGTACGTGTTATATGCGAAGTAGGCTAATACCACTGCAACTACTGCTGCAACTGCTATACCGACCTGACGTGCATTGTTCTCAAGGAACTGTTCCGTCTTAGTTAGCGTTTGTTCTACGTTATCAAATCCAAGGTTATCCTGTTCTACAGGCGCGTTCTTCTTAGCCATAGCTAGTTTAAATTGAGTCCGCCAAAAATAGTATAAATTTTCATGCTTTGAGCCCTATTTTTGTTCCTATGGAAAACCTGCTTGTGCACGCTTTAGAATTGACCCACTTCAAGAACCATCGTAGTTCGTCGTGGCAGTTTAATCCCAAAGTGAATATCATCTCCGGAAATAATGGTAATGGTAAGACCAATGTCTTAGATGCACTGCATTATTTATCGTTGACTAAAAGCTACCTGAACACAAGCGATGGTCAGAACATCACCCATGGCGAAAGTATGTCGCTGCTCAAAGCGAAGTTAGAACGTAAGAGTAGTGAACACGTTCTTGATCTAGGACTTAAAAAGGGTCAGAAAAAGAAAGTTAGACTTGACGGTAAGGAGATTGAAAGATTAGCAGATCATGTCGGTTACATGCCCGTGGTCATGATTACACCAATGGACCGCGATTTGATCATAGACGCAGCTGAAACGCGACGGAAATTGATGGATACGACGGTTTCCCAAAACGACAAACACTATTTAAACGCGTTAATGGCGTACAACAGGGCGCTTACCCAACGCAATACTACGCTGAAGTATTTTGCTTCAAACCGCACCTATGATGCGGAGATGATCGGATTGTACAATGAGCAATTGGCTCTCAATGCAACCATCATATTTGAGGCGCGGAAGGCATTTGCTTCTGAATTACTGCCTCTGCTAACACATTATTATCAATTGCTTTCTGGAGGTAAAGAAGCCGTAGGTGTGCGCTATAAAAGCGCGCTCCACGATTCTTCCATGGATGAGTTATTGACCGAAAATGAAGCTAAAGACCGCGTATTGCAATACACCTCTAATGGCACGCACCGCGATGATCTCGTTTTCCATTTGGGAGAACATCCTATAAAGCGCGTGGGCTCTCAAGGACAGCAGAAGAGTTTTTTGATTGCTTTGAAACTGGCCCAATTTGAAATTACAAAACGTCATCTAGGGATGCCTCCGTTATTATTGCTCGATGATATTTTCGATAAATTGGACGAAGGGCGGGTGGCCAATCTACTAAGCTTAGTTCATACCGAAGAATTTGGTCAAATTTTTATTACCGATACGCATCCAGAGCGAATGCTTAAATTGAGTGAAAATCTAAAACTGAACCACACCACCTTTGAAATAACTGATGATGGCGAAATACAAAGTCTCTAACGAACAATCCATGGGCGAGGCATTATCGCTCTGGCTGGACCGCTACCGTCTTCGCAGAGGAACGGATGAAACGCGCGTATTGCAAGCCTGGGATGAGTTGATGGGGCCGTCTGTCGTGCGTCAAACGACGACGAAAAAAGTGCAGAATCAAATTCTATACGTTCAGTTAGAAAGTGCGGTTGTGCGCAAAGAGCTGCTCATGGTGAAGTCTAAAATCGTAAGTAGTATCAACGAACATCTTGGCCGCGAAGCCATTAAAGACGTGCACCTGTATTAGTCCTCTAACAAATCTGGACGGCGCGTTTTGGTGCGTTGATACGCCTGTTCCTCCCGCCACAATTCGATGGCTTTTGTATTTCCACTGAGCAGTACTTCGGGTACTTTATGGCCACGGAAGTCCTCTGGTCTCGTGTATACAGGCGGTGCCAAAAGATCATCTTGAAAACTATCTGTAAGTGCTGAAGTTTCGTCATTAAGAACGCCAGGCAGCAGGCGTATGACGGCATCTGAAATTACTGCTGCAGCAAGCTCACCGCCACTTAAGACATAGTCTCCGATGCTGTATTCGTGTGTGATCCAATGGTCGCGAACCCGCTGATCAATGCCTTTATAATGGCCACAAATGATGAGTATATCGCCGATCAAGCTCAATGCGTTTGCATCTTGCTGATTGAATCGCTTTCCGTCGGGTGTCATATAAAGCACCGCATCGTAGTTGCGTTCTTTCTGCAACGCCTCAATGCAGTCCACAAGAGGTTCACATTGCATGACCATACCTGCGCCGCCACCGTATTGATAATCATCGACCTGTTGGTGTTTACCGCCTCCAAAATCACGTAGCTGATGCACGTGGACTTCCGCAAGGCCTTTATCTTTTGCGCGCTTCAAAATGCTGTGCGCGAAAGGACCTTCTAATAGTTCCGGTAAGACGGTGATGATGTCAATACGCACCTTAGTTCTTTTTAAGACCAATTTCGACCAAACGCTCGTCTAAATAATCACCTGCAGTAATGTCATCAAATGCTCTAGGTCGGGTATCGCTTATACATTGTGCCAAAGCATTCAGTGGCATTTTCCCAACGGGATGCAAGAAGAAGGGGATGCTGTATCTAGGTTCACTCCACTTTTCTTCAGGCGGATTTACCACACGGTGGGTAGTAGACTTTAAATAGCCGTTCGTCAAACGTTGAAGCATGTCTCCAACATTTACGACCAAAGACCCGGGGATGGCCGTAATCCCGACCCATTGGTCTTGTTTGTTGAGCACTTCCAGCCCCTCTGCACTGGCGCCCATGAGTAGTGTAATGAGATTAATGTCTTCATGCTGTCCAGCCCGTACACTGTCTCCTGGGTCAGAAGTAATGGGAGGATAATGAATGGCGCGAATGATACTGTTTCCACCTTTCACCCAAGGTTCAAAATAGTCGGCATTCAATTCTAAATACGTTGCAATTGCGCTGAGCAACTCCATTCCTATGCGCTCTAATTGCTGGTAGGCATTAACAAATGTGGGAGCGAGCTCAGGGCGTTCGCTAACTGATATATTGTTGTGGTATTCGGGGCCATTGTAGGCCGGTGCTGGCTGGCCCACTTGCCAAAATTCTTTGAGATCCGCTGCTTCAATCCCTTTTGCATGTTCTCTCCCAAAACTGGTATAACCGCGCTGACCAGCTAATTTTTCTAGCTCGTACTTCTTTTTTGTATCCGTATCTAATGTAAAAAACGCAGCCACTTCGTTGTACAATTGCGTTTGCATCGTATCACTAAAACCGTGATTCTTAATGGTTACGAATCCAATATCGGTGTAGGCTTTTCCTAAATCTGCGGCAAAAGCCTTTTTGTCGGCAGTTGATCCGCTCGTCCAATGGGATAAATCTAAATTTGGAATGAGTGACATACGGTTTGTAAATAGGTTATATCTAACAAAAATAACTACCTTTTCGCAGTCGTTCGAATGGAACTTAAAGACAGCTACAGAAGTTATGAACCACCCTTTACCGCCTGAACTCCTTCAGGATTTCTTGCAAACCCGCGCCATTGAAGAGAAAATGCTCATTTACCTGCGACAAGGTAAAATTTCAAAGTGGTTCAGCTCCTTTGGACAAGAGGCTATTTCTGTGGCCGCCGTGCACGCCTTAAAAAAGGAAGAATACATCTGTACTATGCACCGCAATCTTGGTGTTTTTNTAGCGCGTGAGGTAGCATTAAAACAGTTATTCGCACAGTTTCAAGGAAAACCAGAAGGTTTTACAAAGGGACGCGATCGCAGCTTCCATTTTGGAAGTAAAGCGCACCACATCGTTGGTATGATCTCCCATTTGGGTGCACAATTAGGATTGGCTTGTGGCTTGGCCTTGCGCGAACAGCAGTTGGGTTCAGGTAAATGTGTCGTTGCATTCACGGGCGATGGCGCTACATCTCAAGGTGATTTTCACGAAGCGCTCAATGTTGCCGCCGTGTGGTCTCTACCTGTGGTCTTTATTGTGGAGCGCAATTACTGGGGATTAAGTACGCCGGAAGAAGAACAATTTAAATTTAAAAGCTTCGTAGATAAAGGGCCTGCCTATGGCATGGAAGCCCGAAGTTTTGACGGGAATAATTTAGCAGAGTGCTACGCAGAACTAACGAAAGCAGCAGACTTTTCTCGAACGCAGAGTAAGCCAATTTTATTAGAAGCTAACACATTTAGAATTCGAGGACACGAAGAAGCGAGTGGAACTAAATATTACCCCGAAGGCATGATAGACACAGCGATGTCTGACGAGCCCATGGCTAAGATTCTTCGGGAGCCTGATCGTTATGCTATGGACGAAAAGTCCTTGCAACTAGAAATGGAAAAAGCTAAAGCGCGTGTGGATGAGGCATTCCACGCTGCATTGGCCTTAGATGGCCCGAGCTATGATGCCGAGGAGAGCTCAAGTGATTTATTCGCAGAAGTGCCTGCGCTTCCTGAAAGCGCGAGCGGTAGCTCGCGCGAGATGCGACTCATTGATGCATTGCACGATGGATTAAAAGAGAGTTTAGCTTTGTGGCCAGAATTGATCTACATGGGACAGGATATTGGTCCCTACGGCGGGGTTTTTAAAGCGACTGAAGGCTTGGCTGACTTGTTTGGCTCAAATAGAGTGCGAAACACTCCGCTCTGCGAGAGTGCCATTGTGGGTGCATCTTTAGGATGGAGCATTGCAGGCGGTAAAGCCATGATGGAGATGCAGTTTTCGGATTTTGTCACCACAGGATTTAATCAGATCGTCAATAACCTAGCGAAATTGCATTGGCGTTGGGGACAATCTGTAGATGTCGTGATAAGAATGCCTACAGGGGCTGGCGTTGCAGCTGGTCCATTCCATTCCCAAAGCACAGAGGCTTGGTTTACGCACGTCCCGGGTTTGAAAGTCGTTTACCCGGCTTTTCCAGCAGAGGCGAAAGCCCTATTGATGTCCAGTTTCAANGAGCCCAATCCAGTCTTATTTTTCGAACACAAGGCGATGTACCGCACCGTTCGTGAGGAAGTTGAAGAGGGCCCACAATTCATGGAATTAGGTAAGGCAGATGTCGTCCGTTCCGGAACAGATGTAACAGTGGTTACGTATGGAATGGGCGTTCATTGGACTTTAGATTTGATCGATGATGAGGATTTAGCGGGTCAATTAGAATTGATCAACCTTCGCACCTTAGTTCCACTAGATTTCAACGCTATACGCTCTAGTGTAGAGCGCACAGGCAAAGTCATTGTTCTCCAAGAGGATATTGCTGTGGGTGGTTACGCTGAACACATAGCATCTCGCATTGCNNAGGAATGNTGGGAAGCATTGGACGGACCCGTAATTACGGTGAGTTCAGATGCTACTCCAGTGCCTTTTCATGCCGCGCTAGAAGAGGGGTTCTTAGCGAAGTCGAAGTTGAAAGACGCGGTTCAAAAATTGCTGAGTTACTAAAGATATTATTGTAGGCAACGCACATTGCGCGGCCGCTGCATAGGGCTATAAAAAAACACCCCCGAGGCGCAAGCCTCGGAGGTGTTTTACTTTCAAAAAATCCGTGCTTATTCCACGATCAATTTCTTAGTGATTTTACTTCCTGCGCTCTCAATAGTGTAGAAGTATACACCAGCGGCGTAGTTGGTTACATCAACGGTTTGGATGTGACGACCTGCATCTAAACGTCCTAAATCTTTCATTTCAATAAGGCGGCCTGTCATGTCTACAACTACCATGCTGTAATTTGCAGCTTCTGCAGATTCAATGGCCACTTTTGTAACACCTGAAGCAGGGTTAGGGAAGTTTTGGCTCACGGCAAAGTTGTTGCGCTCTAGCTCTTCTAAACCGATATTGTTCGGATAGGGCTGACCTAGGTAATAGAAGTCGATAGAGTTTAAAACACTGAAGGTTCCGAAATCTTCAATAGGCGCATACGTCATGTGTATTTGGTGTGAACCATCTCCGTTATCAAATGCCCAATCGGCTACGTTACCCCAAGTTGCATCTCCGAAAGTGCCCATTACCGTCTGTGGACCTTCTAAAGAGTCTCCGATAACATTATATCCTTGACATCTCCAATCCGGGAATTGGTTATCCGTTGTACCGCTTGCGTATGCCGTATCTGTTTCAAACCAAGAGAAGAACATCATGTCTCTGTCGCTATTCATTGAAATGTATGGACGGTTTGCCTCTGACACTGGACCATTCGTTGGATCAAAGTCAAAGTCAAACGTAAATACTTGACTAACGATGTTACAATCCCAAGAAAGACCGCCGTCTGTTGTAAAGATATCAACGAGGAGGTTTACGCCAGGGAAGTAGTTAAAGTCTGCAGCAGGTGTACCTCCAGAAGCAGCCGTTCCTGTACCAGGGAATACGTGTACGAACATGTGAGGGTTTCCGTTCGCATCTACAGCCAAATCATGGCCACGCGTAGAAGACGTTAAGTGACCAATACTCCATGTACCGCCAGTGATTTGGTCGAAGATGGTAACTAAGCTATCGCCTGTACCATTGTCAACCAATTCATCAAGATTCGGTCCCATAATAGCACCCCAAGACGAACCTCCGTTGGTTGTTTTGATTAAGTATGGATGAATAACTTTAGCAGGCGCGATAGTACTATCGTATGCTTCAAGACTGATGTATCCTGTTGAGCCGTTCGAAGCAAAGAAAATATTGGCATCACCCACAATTTTTCCATTGGTAAGATCATTGGTAACTGGCATATAAGCTCTGTGCTCCATATAGGTCATAGAGTCCGTATTCCAATCCATAGTTCCTTTCCAGACCAGAACGGTATCTGTATACTCTTCGACGTCATAATCCGGCTGATGGAAGCTTAGCCCCCAGAAATTTCCACCGTCAACGTAAGAGTTATCCATTGTTAAGTGACCACCGGTAGTATCAACTGACACATTCGTCGTCGTGTTGTCCATTTTGTGGGTACCCATTAAAGCGCCGCCCCATGCTCCACCATTTGTTCCAACGAGTGTTGGTGCCCAAACAGCGATACTTGCATTTAGCGGGTTAGTGTTGCCCGTTTCATTTAAGATACCTATTCGCGGGTAACGCGCGGCCCCAGGATATGCGTAACCACTTGTCGTGGGATTCCATACAGGTCCCGCATTTGCAGTCCATGTAGCGCCTCCGTTGGTCGAATAGTCAAAACGCAAACTACCTGAACTATTATCACCATTGCTCGAATAATCTGAACGGTGAACGAAAGCGATTGTATTTAGATCTTCATTGGCCCAAATATTTGTTTTAGGCCCAAATCCGGCACCATAAACGTTCGGAGCAGTACCAATGGCAACTGCTGAACTCTGCTTATTCGCAGATGTTTTGTAAGGAATGCCGTCTGCATGCGATGCAGTATACATTTCTGAGCTGCGGCCTAAATCGGTGCGCACTTCTTGTGCAGTGGCTCCGATAACACTAAGACCAGCAACAGCGAGTAATAATTTCTTCATAAACCTGTTTTTAATAGATACGTTAAATATAATGGGAATTCTGCAAACGACTCACTCTTGAGTAAAGAGAAGTTTTGAATAAAGTATTGACAATTTTTCACCAACACGATTTGGCGTTAAATCAGTAAAAGTCCCTTGTGTAGCAGGAGCCAAGGAAGCAATACTGTGTATGGCGGATGATAGGTCGTCGTACGAATCAACCACGAGGCATCCATCATCGTAGTGAGAGGAGCCGCCAAAATCCTTCTTTGAAATGGTCCACAAGCCCGCTTGACGCGCCTCAAAAACTGTTATTCCAAATGTTTCATATACGCTAAAAAGCAACAAGGCATCGTGTTGCGGTAGAATTTCTAGAATTTCAGCGTTCGACTTTCGACCGTGGAAAAACACATTAGATCGGCCTTTTATCATTTGCGCTAAAGCCGATTCATCGGGCCCGCCTCCATAGAAATGCAGTTCGAATTGCATTTGTGGCAGATCTGAAAAGACTTCTAAAATCTTATCTTGTTGTTTAACGGAAAACACAATATCCGCTACGACACAAATACTAGTCGCCGGGCGTTTTTCCGCCGCTTGAGAACTCCGCTTTTCAATAATATTGGGTACGACTTGAGTTTTTGTTTGCGGCGCAAACTCAGTTATGCCCTGAGCCAGTATCTCACTAACGGGCAATACAATGTCACACTTGTGCATGTACCATTGCGCTACTGCCTTACGCCAACCCTTTAGTGGGTGAGGGTGCTGGGGTAAAAAACCGGACCAATGCTCAGAATGTATAGTCTTAAGGCCTGCACGCTTTGCGAACCAAAGTAAAGGCGCTAGATCTGGTGCATAACAATGAAAGTGAATGATGTCTGGCTTCACGGCTTTTACTTTTGCGAAATAAGCACCCCATTTTGCTGCAGTACTCATGTTTTTGCTACCGTAAAGGGTGTGCGCACCGTCTTGCACTGTCGGTCCAGAATGATTTAGGAACCCGAGAATAGCAGAATCTGGGCGTACTGCCTGGATGTGCTTCTTGACGAACACGCCGTTTTGAGGATCTAAGGCATTCGGGAACCATTTGACAATATGTAATACTCGAGGTGTCTTCACTTGGGCCAAGTTACGCCATAAGTCAGATCAATTGAAAGCGAGGGTCGGGTCGGGAATTAATTGTGGCTAATTGTCCGAAGTACACTAAATTGGTGGATTGAATACTAAACACGCTGAACATGTTGAACGGAACGGATTACATTGTCGTCGGACTCTATTTTGTCCTGGTTTTCATAATCGCCTTTTATAGCGGCTCTAAAAAGAGCGAAAACGGTGCGGCTGCCGATTATTTTTTGGGAGGAAGAAACTTAGGATGGTTTGTGATAGGAGCATCGTTATTCGCCTCTAATATCGGCTCTGAACACCTTGTAGGTTTGGCAGGACAGGGTGCTGCAGGAGAATTGGTCGCCGGTCAATTTGAACTTTTGGCCGCCCTCATTCTCATACTATTAGGATGGGTTTTTGTTCCGTTTTATCTCCGCTCCGGAGTTTTTACAATGCCTGAATTTCTGGAAAAACGCTACAATGGTTGGGCCCGAACGTATTTGTCGTATGTAAGCATCGTTGCCTATGTGCTCACTAAAATATCAGTTACCATTTTCGCAGGAGCCATTGTTTTTACAGCACTGCTGGGTATCAACTTCTGGACTGGCGCCATAGTCATAGTTGTAGCCACTGGTATTTACACCGTTTTCGGCGGATTCAAGGCGGTAGTGTATACCGACTTAATGCAAATGTTTGTCCTTGTAGGTGGGTCGATCGTGTTGACCGTTTTTGGATTGAGAGAATTAGGCGGTGTAGAAGAATTGGTTGCTCATACAACCCCAGAGCATTGGAGTTTATGGCGTCCAGCGAGCGATACCAGCTATCCATGGACGGGTATTATGTTCGGTGCGCCCATTTTAGGGGTTTGGTACTGGTGTACTGACCAATTCATTGTACAGCGTGTCCTTGCGGCAAAAGATATTGATACGGCTCGAAAAGGTGCATTGTTTGGGGGATACATGAAATTGTTACCCATTTTCATCTTTATGTTGCCAGGAGTTATTGCATATGCGTTGGCGCAAAAAAATCCAGAACTACTCACCTTCGTTGTGGACGGCGAAACACAATACGATGCGGCATTGCCTTTAATGGTGAAAACCGTTTTGCCAGCAGGCCTTCGTGGTTTGGTGGTTGCAGGTTTATTGGCGGCTTTAATGTCCTCTCTAAGTTCTGTGTTCAACAGCTGTTCTACACTCATTACCTTTGATGTCTACAAAAAGTACCGTCCTCAAGCGACGGATAAGGAATTAGTGAATGCGGGTCGCATTTCTACGGTAGTCCTAGTTGCTCTTGGTATCGGATGGATTCCATTGATGCAAGCCATTCAAGGCGGCTTATTCCAGCAGCTCCAATCTATTCAAGCGTATATTTCACCTCCTATAGCGGCTGTATTTTTATTAGGTATTTTCTTTAAAAAGATCAATGCTGCTGGCGCGAAATGGGCGTTACTTTCAGGTGCTGTGCTTGGCGTAAGTCGATTAACTTTAGAAATAGCAGGAGGTGAGTATACCGGTTTCGTTGGTTGGATGGTACATATGAACTTTCTTCACTATGCATTATTGCTCTTTGCTATTTGTTCAGTGATTCTTGTAGGTATAAGCCTTCTTCGTTCGGATGCGGAAAGTTACGACGACGAGACGTTGGTTTGGAATAAGGCTAATGTTGTGCCGATGAGCAGTACCACAAGGGCTTTGACTTTCCTGTTGGTATTATGCGTATTAACCTTATGGGTGGTCTTTTAAAAAAGTAAATATTGGTTGCACATATTCTCGGTTTCCGATTATATTTGCGGCCCTAAACATGGTGATTGTAGCTCAGCTGGTTAGAGCGCCGGATTGTGGTTCCGGAGGTCGCGGGTTCGAACCCCGTCTTTCACCCTTTAAAAAGCCCTGTCTTATGACGGGGCTTTTTCTCTTACAACTGTTGCAAGTCCTCAACATTTAACTTATTTACTTCTCATCCTCTTAAATAGGTAAGGGATACTTTCATATCGCTATGCCCCATTACCTGCTGTAGCTTGAGAAGAGAACCTGTCTTTCTCTATTAACTTGGCCTTTTAGACTGTAATATTTTCTTGGTAAGGAAAAGCGTTAGAATGGCAAGAGGAATTATTAGCCATCCAAAAAAGACAAGATTGATTAAAGTCATGCTAGCAGGCGATAGTAGCATCATTATTGGATTTTCAATAAACGTTAATCTAGTTTCTTTATTGACTAAGGAATCAAAACAAAAAGCAATTGTCCAACAAGTGTAAGGACTTACAAAACCAATTGTAAAACCACTGATTATTAATCTTGAGAAATTATAATTATTGGGCTTCATTATGAGCCAGTTGGAGACAAGGTAGCCGCCAATCAAACCGCCTAATCCGGTATAGATAAATAAATATTCAAAGTTTGTATCTTCTTGTCCACTGAAAATAAATCCAGCGAATGCTGAAAGCAAACCAAAAAAAGAACTAAAGGTTAACGAAAAACTAGGTCTTATTCTCTTCATATTCAAAAGATTGGCAAGTCCTCAACATTCGACCGCTTTATAAATTGAGTTATTATATACTTTGTTATTAATTATTGTAATGACTTCAATCGTATTACCGTCCGAAATAACTTCTTTAAATTGAACAACGTTGTGCCTAATTACACTCGAGTGCATTATCATTACCTTGATAATATCATCTTTAATAGAAAAGTTGAATTTTATGGGTCGACTGAAGTTATTTCTAATTTTTAAATCTTTATAACCATAGGCTACAGTTGCATCAGAACCTAAAGGCGTAAATCGAGTTTCTTCGTTATAAATATCAATAGAATGATTATGCCTTTCTAGAATTTCGAGCTGAGCAATTAAACTGATATAATACATGAGACCCGATAATTGACACAACCCGCCTCCAATGGTATTTTCAATTTTACCATTGACTAAAGAACGACTCTCTGTAAATCCATTTTTTTTTGATGGGTTGCCTACAATTCGCCAAAAAGAGAGTATCTCATTTGGGTTTATCTGAATCTGCTCTATACTTCTTATTGCCCTTAGGAGATTTTTGTTTTTCGCCTCATTAGGCTTTAATTCCTGTTTTAACTCTAAAGAATTTGAGAAATCACTTGTTGTATACTTTCTTTTCGCAAAATTGAAATAATAGCCTTTAGTAATATCCAGCACCGTTCTTTTAAGTAAGTGAATATTTACTTTAATGTATGATGGAACTATTTTTTTTATGACCTCTTTTACGGATTGAACGTGATATAAAAGTTTCATAGGCTTGCGGAGTCACATTCAAAAGTAATCAATGTGAAACGAAGTTTTCATTTTATTCTGACCGCACAACTCTTGCAAGTCCTCAACATCCAACGGCTTTTTTATTACAATTGGCTTGCTTCATACTAGTATAGGGTATCTTTAATATTGAATTTAAGAATCTTTGAATGAGAGCATTGATCATCGTATTTGTCCTTGCGGCCTTTCTTCCGTTAAATGCACAGGAGTCTGGGTCTAAAACTGGACTTTCACTGTATACCTATTTTGACCGATTACTCAACGATACCCTGCGCGATCCTGCCAGACCTAAATTGATTAATTACCCAACCATTGCCTATTCTCCTGAGACGCTCTGGGAATTGGGTGTTTCAAGTTTGTATATCTATTCTGCGAAGAATGATTTGTCGAATCGACTGAGCGAATTAAAAGCATTCACCTTTTATACGTTAGAGAATCAATACGGTCTTTGGCTAGATCACGCGGTATACACGGACGAAAATTTATGGTTTTTCTATGGGAAGGTGAGGTATCAGAGTTTTCCCTTGTTTTATTATGGGGTGGGGCCAGATTCGCCAAAAGAATACACCGCCCTGATAGACGGTAATTACACGTTAGTGAAAGAACGCTTTTTGCGTGCAGTACTTCCTTCGTTGTATGTTGGTTTGGAACTGGACTACCAGCGTCTTGGTAATGTCTCCTATCAAAATACTTCGACAAATTTTCAGGCTCCGGAATTAGGTGCCAACGGCTCAACGAATTTAGGATTGGGTTTAGGGATCCTTTATGACAATATTCACAATGCAATGAATCCGCGTAAAGGAGTGTATAGCGAGTGGGCATTTCTGAATTATGCTGAAGCCTTTGGCAGCGATTTTTCTTTTACCTCATATATCACAGACAATCGCCTTTATCAGCCCTTGGGTAAAAATCGTGTCCTTGCCGCGCAGGTCTACGGTCAGTTTACCGCAGGAGAAGCACCTTTTAATATGTTGGCGCTGATGGGCGGTGAGAGTTTAATGCGCGGGTATTATTTAGGCAGGTACCGCGATCAAAATTTAGTTGCCGCTCAGTTAGAATATCGCATTTTACCGTTTTCGTTCTCTAAAAAGTGGGGTGCCAGTGTATTTCTTGCTACCGGTCAAGTCTATGGAACACAAACGACTTTTGAATGGAACGCTATGCTGCCTACTGCAGGCGCAGGCATCCGTTACTTGATTTTTCCAGAAAAAGACATTTACACACGTATTGATATTGCTTTCACGCGCGAGGGTAGTGGTGTTTATTTCTTTATTGGCGAAGCGTTCTAATAGAAGTTTACGGCTCCTGGTAACTTCTAAAGAGGCGCGAACAAAATAAAATCCACTTGTGTTATATAGGTTCGTTTTGGCACAAAGGTTTCAAAAACCATTGATTTTACTATAATTTAACATTGAAATGTTGGTCCCAAAATGACATTTTATATCTTTACCTAAAATAAAGTTGTATGAAATTTGATGTTGCCTTAGGTACTTCTGTAGTGGTGATGGCTTTCGATGGAGAAAGATTAGTCGCCTTGATTGGTGAGAAATCGCAAGAGCCTTATAAAGGTGCTCCGATGTTGCCTAGTAATTGGGTATCGGCAGGCGTAAGTGTTGAAGAAGTGGCAAAACGAATGATGAATCGCATTTTGGGCGTTGAAAAAATATATCTAGAGCAGCTAAATGCTTTCGCGAAAGTGTACCGTAATCCTATGGGACGTGTAGTGAATATTGCGTACTTCGCTTTATTGAACTGGGACGTGGTAAAAGAAGTGAAGACTCCCGGCTACAAGTGGGTTTCATTAGAAACTTCGCCCGAAATGATATTTGACCACAATGAGATATTAGAGATGGCGTATGAGCGCCTCAAGCGCCGTGTAAAGCGCCGTCCTATTGGGTTTGTGATGCTGCCGAAGCAATTCACATTCAATATGATCCATTCCCTTTACGAGCAATGTTTGCGTAAGGATCTTGACAAGCGAAATTTCCGAAAGAAATTCATGCGTAGTGAGCTTTTGATTGATACAGAAGAAACCATATTTGAGGCGCCTGGTAACAAGAAGCCGAGTCGATTGTATGAATTCAATCAGCAGAAATACGATAAGTTAACCTTGAAGGGTTACGATTTTAAATTCTAATAAAAAAGCCCCGCAGAGCGGGGCTTTTATGTAGTAAGATATCAATTAGCTTATTTTGGATTGAATGGATCTTCTTTGAGCATCCATTCATCTGTGCTTCCCGATCGCGTTATTAAGTATAACTCTTTTGGATTCGAGTTATTCGCAGGCGCAGCGGAAATTTGAATCTGCATTGATGTGCCAGTAATGTTTTCATATCCATCTAGCTCTAAAACCAAATCAGTTGCAAATACGACTGTTCCTGTAAAATCTAAAGGACTAGGCACTTGATCGGTTAAAACTATCAAAATCTTGTCCCCACCTTGTGCATCTACATTCCCATTAATGTAACTGCCGTGAAGCCTATTCATGTCTTTCATGGAGACACCGACTACTTTAGCTAATGGCGCTTTAGTCTGTGCCGCTGCTCCGCCAGTTACCGCCCCTTGAGTTGAGCTCGAAGGGTTTACTTGTGCGAAAGTTGTCATTGCCCCAAACACAAGGAGTGTTGTAATAAAATTTTTCATAAAAAATTACTTAGTTTCGTATAAAATTAACAAAAAACCGAATATGAAAATCAAGTTATTCAATTTTTTATTTTTACTGCCAATACTATTCTCTTTCAGTCTATCCGGTCAAAGTGATAGCACCAAGAAACGAATTGTAGAGCATCAAGGCATGTATAACATTAATTTCATGCGAACTGATTTAAAAGACTGGACGCAAGGCGGAGAGGGTAACACTAATGGATCTTTAATGATTCGTGAACAGCTTAAAATTCAGTCGAAAAAAGCAACGGGTCGTCATCTTATGCAATTGAACTATGGTTTAAATAATCAGGCTGGTAGAACGACGAAAACAATCGATAACCTTCAATATGTAGGTAACTTTTCACGAGGTGGAATAGATGATAAAAAATTTGTTAGACTCTCAACTCAAATTGAGCTCAATACCCAGGCTATGCCTGGATATACAGTTGAGGATACGGCGAAGTTGAATATGATAAGTAATATTGGTTCTCCAGTATATGCTCAATTCTCTCTTGGTGCTTTGAGTAATAGATACAAAAGCTGGTCTTTATATTTCGCACCTTTAGGAACTAAGACAACTATAGTTCTAGATTCTAACATACGAGAATTAGGAGCATTTGGTGTGGATAGTACAAGTAGCTCACTTTTTGAAGGGGGCGCTAATGCAACCCTCACCTTTAATAAAATCTATTGGAGAACTTTCAAGATCCTATTAAGAACTGATTTCTTCTATAATTATTTCGATGAGAATCCAAAATTAGATGTCCGAGGGGAATTAATTTCATATTACAAATTAGATAAGTGGTTTACAGTAAACATAAACTATCAGTTTGTCCAGGATTATGATGCTTTTGAGGGTTGGCAGTTGAAATCAGTAGCTGGACTTGGCTTAACTTTGACGTTAGATTAAATATTACTGCTGAGAATAATCTTGCCAAGATTTCTCCGTGTAAATATTGTCGCCGAAATACTTTGCGATATTCATAAACGGTCCTGCTTCTTGATAACCAGGAACCGGACTGAGCATTTCGAATTTAGGGTTCATAAAGACCACGGTAGGATAGCTCATCTTTCCATTGAGCAGTGCAGCGGCTAATTCATGGTAGCCCCTATTGCCTTGCGGTATGAATTTAAAAGTATTGCCCAACATTTCTATGCTTTCCTTTTGCTCAGCATCAAATTTTACGTTGTAATAGTGCTCGTTCATATACGCTGCAACCTCAGGGTTTTGGAAGGTTGCTTTATCCATACGCTTACACCAACCGCACCAATCCGTATAGACGTCGATGAATATTTTCTTTGGCGATGCCTCTGTTAATGTTAAGGCATAGGCTTCTTCTATGGACATCCATTGAATTTTCTCTTGCGCATTTGAAATAGCAGTAAGACTCAGCAGTAGGAGTAGGGCAAATTTTCTCATTCCTCTAAAATAGAAAACCCCGCGCCACAGCGCGGGGTTTTACCTATAAAATTATGCTAAAACTAGACTACGCCATGCATTAATTTGTTTAATGGCTTACTCAACAATGCAATGAGAACTGCGAATCCGATCAATACAAATCCCAGCGTCGAGAAAGTATCCACGTACGTATGTAAGCCTTGTTCTGCAGTGAGCAAAACTTCTTCGCCTCCGTGTCCCTCGCCACCAGTTAATGTGGCAATAGCACCTGCGAGGTAGTTCGCCATTGCAAATGACAAGAACCAGCCCCCCATTGCAGTACCTGCGATGTTTTTAGGTGCTAGTTTGGTCACCATAGAAAGACCAATAGGGCTCAAGAACAACTCACCAGTAGTGTGGAGCATGTACAAGAATACTAGCGTTAATAGAGGAACTTGGAACGCATCATTCGCAAAATTTATTGCGACTAACGTTACCAAAAAACCAGCACCTAACTGAAGGATACCGTAGCTAAACTTCATCGGTATCGAAGGGTTCTTTCCTATAGCATCGAGCTTGATCCACATCCATGAGAACAATGAACCAAAGGTGATGATGAAGAATGGGTTAAAGAATTGGGTCATGGTTGCTGGCATCTCCCAACTACCCACCATACGGTTTACATTTTCTTTCGCGAATAGTGTTAAAGACGTCCCTGCTTGCTCGAAGGCCGCCCAGAAAATGATGTTGATGACCATCATGATGGTCAATGCAATCATACGGTCTCTCCAAACGCCGCCTTCTTTAACTCCAGCTGATATTAATTGGAATACGACCAAAACGAAAATACCGATGAGTAAATAAATCAACCAGGTGTTTTGAGATATGAGCACATAACACAACGGAATAAGGAGTAGCGATAGAATAGTAATGCTCTTCCAGCGTTCCATTCCTAACCATTTTTCACGCCCGGCTTCTGTAATGTTAATGTTTGGCACATGTGCATATTTCTTGCGCCCGCTCCAGAAAATGAAAAGACCTGCGAGCATGCCTAATCCTGCCAAGCCAAACCCGTATTCAAATCCGTATTGTTTACCTACAACAGCTACAACCGTGGTTGCAAGTAGGGCACCGATATTAATTCCGATGTAGAAAATAGTAAAACCAGAATCGCGACGTGGATCACCATCCTCGTATAACTTTCCTACAATCGTTGAGATATTTGCTTTGAAGTAACCGTTACCAACGATTAATCCACCCATACCAATGAGCATTAATGAATCGCGTAAGGCACGGTCTAAATCTAATAGATCTGTGCTAGCGACAATAAGGAATTCCCCAATAGACATAAGGACGGCACCAAGCATAATGGCGTATTGGTAGCCTAAGAATTTATCGGCGAGACGACCTCCGAGGATAGGCGCTGCATAAACTAATGCGGTATAAGCTCCATAAATCAAGAAGGCTTCAGAATTGCCTTTCATCATTGACTCAATAAGGAAAAGCGCAAGAAGGGCACGCATTCCATAATAACAGAAACGTTCCCACATTTCCGATAAGAAAAGCGTCCACAGCGCTGGTGGATGCTTCATAGATTGATCACTCATGTTTAGGTGTTTTTAGTGTTCAACAAGTATACATTTTATTTCTAAGAGCGACTAAGGGCCAATTCTTATAAATTCTCGGCAATGAAATTTGTCATTTTACGGTAGAGGTGCATGGTCGTATTGCCGCCATAGATCCCGTGGTTTTTATCTGGGTAAGCGAACCACTCGAAATCTTTATCTGCTTGAATCAGAGCTTCTACCATGCGCATTGAATTTTGTACGTGAACGTTGTCATCGCCTGTTCCATGGATGAGAAGGTATTTTCCTGTTAACCCATCCACATGGGAGAGGGGACTATCCGCATCGTAGCCTTCACCATTTTCAGATGGAAGGCCCATGTATCTTTCTGTATAAATATTATCGTAAAAACGCCAATTCGTCACCGGGGCAACGGCAACGGCCATTTTGAAAACATCCGGGCTTTGGAACAAGAGATTTGATGCCATGTATCCACCGTAACTCCAACCAAAAACACCAATTCTATTGCCATCAATGTACGAGCGTTTTACTAATTCCAGCGCAGCTTCCGTTTGGTCGCGCGTCTCTAATTTCCCCATTTGACCGTAGGTACTCTTTTTAAATGCCTCACTGCGTCCATCTGTTCCGTGATTTTCCACGCTAACGACAATTATATCGAGCTCATTCGCCAACATTTGGAACCACATGCCCCTAAAAGCATCGTAGCTGTTCATGACCGTTTGGCTCCCAGGCCCACCGTACACAAACATGAACATGGGATAAGTCTTGTCCTCGTCAAAGTCAACTGGTTTTATCATCCAAGCATTGAGTGGACCTCCAGAGGGTGTTTCTAGCGTGAAGAACTCTTTTTTACTGTAGGTGTATTTTTCTAAGGCTTGCTCCGCACGTTCGTTGGTTTTAAGCGTGCGCACAATGCCGCCATCCCTGTTTCTCAATGTCACAACCGTCGGAACCCCTTCTGCGCTGTAGCTGTTTATAAACAAGCTAAAGTCGTTGGTAAAATTGGCGTTATGGCTTCCCGTTGCATCCGTGAGTAGGCTTTTAGAACGTCCGTTGATGCGAATGCTATAAATATTTCGCTCGGTTGGGCTGCGCTCGGTGCTCTGGTAGTAAAGTGTGTTTTTAGCGTCCATTCCATACAGGCGCGTAACATTATAGTCGCCGTTAGTGATTTGACGTTTTATTTTTCCATTTGCTGCAACATGATACAAGTGATTCCAACCGTCACGATCGCTTAATAACACAAACGAACCATCGGCTAAAAAGTAAAGCTCATCATTGATCTCCAGGTATTTATCGTCAGATTCATGGTAGATCGCTTTTGCCGTGCCGTCTTCTGCATTTACAGCGTAGAGGTTGAATTCATTTTGTAATCTGTTCAGGGTACTTACAATCCAAGTGTTTTCGTTAGACCATTGCGCTCGCGGCAGGTATTCAAACGGGACATCTTTTAAAACCTGTTGAATTTTGGCTGATTTCATATTCCATAGGTGCGCCGTTACGATACTATTGTCTTCACCTGCTTTCGGGTATTTGAAGGTATACGGGTTGGGATAGAGTTCTTTGCCGTACATGTCCATGTTGAAGCTTCTTACATTGCTTTCGTCAAAGCGCAGAAATGCGATACTTTCGGAATTAGGCGACCACCAAAAAGCCTTTACAATGGCAAACTCCTCTTCATAAACCCAATCCGTAGCACCATTGATGATTCGATTAAAAGCGCCGTCGTTCGTGATACGATTATGCGCAGCGGACTGGATGTCGTAGACGAATAAGTCATTCTCTAAAACATAAGCAACGAATGCTCCGTCCGGAGAGAAGGTGGCATAGCGTACTTTTTCGGGACGCAGTTTCCGGGCTTCATGACTTTCGAGATCGACCAGCCAAACTACACTGCGTGAACTACGACGATAGATTTTCGTGGTTTCCGTTTTTAATATTGCCCAACTTTCGTCTTCGCTAAACGTGTAGGCGTCAAAGGCTGGTACTTCAGAGGCCTCACTTTTTAAGGCCTTTACGTCCAATAATATACCGACTTGTTCGCCTGTTTCGTAGCTGTATTGTTCAATCGTCCCTTTGCCTTGGGTGGTATAATGAACGCCGTCATTCATACTTCGTAAGCCACTAATGCCTCCGGCATAAAATTCGTAACGCTGCCAAAGCGAATTCAGGGTGATGCTCTCTTGTGCTAACGTGTTGAGTGTTAGGGCAAATATTGCCCCGAGTAGGAGTGTTTTTTTCATTGAGATAGATTCTGAATGCCGCTAAGATAACATCCTAATGAGTTTTATTTTCTTGAAATCGGGTATGGATCAAAAATTTATTCGCTCTCCTCTGCTATGCGAACTGACAACCCTTCTAATTCAGGCTTCATGAAAATCTGACATCCTAATCGGCTATTTTCTTCTACAAAAAAGGCTTGGTCAAGCATGTCTTCTTCATCATCAGATGGTTCGTTGAGTTCGTGTTCACTTTCAACATAACAATGGCAAGAAGCACACATAGCCATTCCTCCGCAGGTACCTTTTACAGGAAGCTCATACGACTTGCAAACCTCCATGAGGTTCATATTCATATCAGTCGGCGCGATCAGTTCGTGACGAAGACCTTCACGATCCACAACGGTTATTTTGATATCTGCGCTCATGGTTTATTCTAAACTTCCGACACCACCCATAACTGTAGTATACTTAAATGATAGTTTTTTATCCGGGAATGCCCTTTTAAATGCACTTTGAACCATGATTGTCGCTTCATGGAATCCGCAAAGAATCAGTTTGAGTTTACCTGGATAGGTATTCACATCGCCAATAGCATAAATACCTTCTCTATTCGTGCGGTAATCGGTTGCGTTGTCTACAACTATCGCGTTTTTCTCAATTTCCAATCCCCAGTCTCCGATAGGGCCTAGTGTTGGTGTGAGTCCAAAAAGTGGTAACCAATGGTCACATTCGATGTTTAGATCTTCAGCACCCTTTATCTTAATGGTGACACTGTCCAATTCGCTTTGGCCCTCCACATCTACAACTTCTGCATTAGTGATGAGCTTTACCTTGCCTTGTAAAGCTAACTCATGGACCTTGTCGACGGTGTCTAAATGTCCACGGAAAGATGTTCTTCGGTGTACTAAGCTTACTTCACTCGCTATATCTGCCAGGAAAACCGTCCAGTCTAGCGCACTATCGCCACCACCTGAAATTACAACTCGTTTATCTCGATATTTCTCAGGATCGCGTACGATGTAATCCACACCTTTTTCTTCGAAATTAGTTAAACCTTCGATGGGCGGTTTACGAGGAGTAAAGACTCCGAGTCCACCTGCGATCGCAACAGATGGTGCCTTATGTTTCGTCCCTTTGTTAGTGGTGACAATAAAGGAACCGTCCTCTGTTTCTTCTATGCTCACGGCGCTTTCACCCAACGTAAATCCTGGGTTGAAAGGTTTGATCTGCTCCATGAGTTGATCCACTAATTCGCCTGCCATAACTACGGGATAACCCGGTATGTCATAGATGGGTTTCTTTGGATATATTTCCGCCAATTGTCCTCCAGGTTGTGGCAAAGAATCAATCAAATGGCATTTCATCTTTAGCAGTCCTGCTTCAAAAACGGTGAACAATCCGGTGGGGCCAGCCCCTATGATAAGAAGATCGGTTTCGATCATGATTATGCTGTTTTACGTCTGCAAAGTTACTAGGTAAAATCGGCATTAAATAGAACCCAAGTGCAATGTTCTCAACGGCATTTGGAACCGCGAGTAAATCGGTTGTTCACTGAAGTAAATCAGTCGCTCGTTTTATGAAAAAAAATCATGTGTTTAGAGTATTTTTGCACTTATAAAGAATAGTTCATGCAGTTACGCATTTTTGCCGCTCTATTATTGAGTTTTGGATTACAGGGACAAGGGATAGTCACTATTCCTACCAACGGTACAACAGATACCGCCACCAGTTGCTCTGGGATTTTCGTTGATGGTGGAGGCCTCAATGGTAATTATGGTAATTACAACAATGGGTATTTAATCATTGATCCACCCGGGACATCACCGGTATCGTTGACGTTTTCCTCATTTTCCACAGCCAGTAGTTCAGACTACATCTATGTGTGGGACGGCGTTGGTACAAGTGGTTCTTTTATAGGGTATTATTACGGCAGTTCGTTACCGAACGGAGGTTCTGCAATTAGCTCAACATCAGGGGCGCTTACTGTTCGCTTTTATTCAAATTATACGAGTACTTCGAGCGGTTTCGTATGTTCATGGGCTACCTCAGGAACGACGGCACCAACTGCGAATTTTACCACTACCTCAACCAGCATCAGTTACAATACACCACTTCAATTCGTAAATACGAGTCAAAATGCCGGCTCATATGCCTGGGATTTCGGCGACGGTTCGACCAGCACGGATCAATATCCAGTGCATAGCTACACGAGTTCGGGTACCAAAACAGTTACACTTGTTGCAACAAATTGCTACAGTAGTGATACGACTNCGATGAATATCACAGTAGGAAATGCGCCAAACGGCTCATTATCGAACGATTCAGTAGTNGTAAATATTCCTTGTGGTACCACAGCATCACAGTCGCTCACCATCGCAAATGCTACTAGCGCTGGAAATTTAACGTTGAGTACAGAGCTCATCGATACCAATTATATTTTCAAAGCAGATTTCGAAGACGGCTCTTTAGAAACATTCACTTCCTCAAGCAGTTCCGTCACCCTCAGCAATACGAGCAACGTAACTAATACAGGTAATGGTGCGCTCATGATGAGCGGCTACTATAACAATAGCCAAACAGTCAATGCGAGTTTTCCCAATGCGCAACCCTCAAGAGCATCGTATGCCACGAAGGTGAATTCTGGACAAGGGGGGAGTGGTTATACCTGGTTCTCAGGGGATCAAAATGCAAGCATTTCCTATTCACCGTTCGGGTATTCATACTGGTATACCTCTAGTTTACGCCTAGTGTACAGATCGTCAAACGGTTATACCACAACGCATTATGAATACACTACGGCAAACGAATTCGTAAACATTGAATACGATAATATCGATTGGACCAGTAAAACGTTTGATATCATCATTGATGGAGTAACCATTGCTACAGGCGCCCAATTCTATTACAACCTGAACAGTGGGGTAAATGGTATTCATGGATATCAATATTCTAACTCATACGTACATTATTTAGACGATATCGAAGTGCAAGGGGGTAATGCTGTGAGTATTACTCAAAACCCAACTTCCGCTACAGTCGCTGGAGGTAATAATGTAGTTATGAATTTCACTGTGGATGCTACAGGTCTATATGCGGGGTCTTACTTCCTTGAATTGGCGTTGACCTCAAACGACACGGCTCTTGATGGAATGAAAATCCCAGTGATTGTAAATGTTACTGGTAATGGGGTTTGGGAGTCCAATTACTCTTCTTGTCTCAATATTTCAGGGTATTCAGGAGCAATAACCCATGATACTCTTAAGTTATGGAATTCCGGTTGTGACACTTTACGAGTTACAAATGTCAATGGAACTTCGAACCGACTAACAGTAGCAAATACTTCATTTAATATTGCCCCAGAAGATACTGCGTATGTCCCATATTCATGGGCTGCGGCTGCGGCGGGAACTTATAATGACAGTATCCTCTTTCAAGAACAAGACTCTACTTATGCGCATTGTATATCTGCAACAGTACAGGATGCTGCTTCGATAGGTTTAGATAGTTCAGTATTCAATATATCGTATACCGGTTGTCCAGATTCATTGGTAGTACCGTTTTGGTTGTACAACGATGGTCAGCAGACGCTAAATTGGGGGACTTCCCCCATAGGAATGAGCATAACGGAAGACTTCGAATCTGGTACGATGAATACTTCATTATGGAGTTATTTCGGTATCGGCGCAAATATTCAGTCCTCTACATATGGTTGTGGGTCGATTAACGGTAGTTATAGCTTGCATTTTTACGGAGGAACACGATATGCGGCCACTGTAGCACTGAATTTAACGAATGGCGGTACAGTTTCCTTTGAAATGGATCAGGGCAATTGTGATAATGCAGAATCTTCAGAAGGAATTTATTTGCAATACAGTACCGACGGTTATACCTGGTATAACATTCAATATTTCTACACCTACAGCTCGATGACTGCAACAGCAACCTTACCTGCGGCAGCAATGACCTCATCTACCCAGTTGAGATTGTACCAGCAGTCGTACAGCGGTTCATCTTACGATGCGTGGATTGTGGATGATTTCGAAGTGGATGCCGGCCTAGGAATGAACTTGGCGTTCAGTCCAGATACGGGTAATACGGCAGTTGCCGATTCCGAATTGGTAAACATCATTATTTATACGGATTCGTTACAACAAGGCTTACACACTTTCCAGGGATACATTAATAGTAATGACCCCGTGGATTCAACCGTATATCTTACTGTGAACCTAACACTTGACGGAGAGAGTGAGACTTACGTCGACCGCGGTACATGCCTAGATCTGGATACGATTGTAAAAAACAGCTCTATTGTAGATAGTGTTCTTGTGGAGAATTTGGGTTGTGATAGCCTTTATTTCAATACACTTACTACTTCGAATACATTTATTACTGCGGTCAATGCGACCTCACAAATGTATGTTGGCGATAGTGCGTGGGTAGTGGTTACCATCAATCCTACAGCAACTGGTGCTATTAATGATACTGTATACATTTCAACCTCAGATACGGTTTGGCCTGTTTGTTACACAGGATATGTTGCTGAAGCACCGGCCGCTTGGGTAGATACTGCGCCGCTTACACTCAGCACCCAGAATTGTGGCGACAGCGTAAACTTTACATTCAACTTAGGCAACACTGCAGCGAATACAAATTTGAATTGGTCAGCATCCTCAAACCCGGTTCTGAATGTTGTCGTGGTGAATCAAAACGTATACCCATCATTGTTATCGAACCTTCAAAACTACTTAGGAACGGTAAGCAATATTTCAGTCAAAACGGTAACGTCCATCTCTGCGATGGTTTCAGAATTGGCCTGGGCAGATGTTGTACTCTTCCCACCAATTACGAACAGTTCAAATTCTTCGGATTACACTGCAGTGCAATCGGATATGGAAGATTGGATTGAAGACGGAGGGAAGATGATTGTAATGGGAAGTACCGAGGTGGGCAACATATTAGCTATGAATTGGATCAGTGGCTATTACTACGGCAACTATACGGGGTATACGCACTATGTCAATTCAACCTATTCTACACATCCATACATTCAGGGTGTGAGTACGTCTTTTGTGACCCAATCGGCTGCTTTGGATGCTTATATCTATAATACAGGCCTCATCTATTTGGTATATAACACCTATTACCGCCAGGCGCTAAGCTATTTACCGATGGGAGATGGGGAATTCATCTATTATGGTTTTAACTTCAATAGCGTTTACAGCGAGATTACGACCATGATGGATAATATTCTCGAAACCACTTTAGCTAACAAGGATCAAGGTCCCAACTGGATTCGTATGCAGCCGAACAGCGGTACAACTGCAGGAGGTGATACTACTACAGTCAGTGGTACGGCCTATTCTGACAGCCTTACAGCAGGTACGCATGAGTTGACCATTACTATTACGACTAACGACCCGACGAATCCTTCGTTCTCTATTCCAGTTACTTTTAATGTGAATGGTTTAGGAGAGACGGCAGTGGAATCTGCTTGTACGAACTGGGATTCAGTGTATCAAAATATGGATCACATTGAGGACGTTCCATTCTATAATGTCGGTTGTGATACATTGACGTTGACGGGTACAGCGACGGGTACAACTGTCTTTACGGCGGGGAGCCCCTCACTTAGTATTGCCCCTGGCGATACGGGATATATTCCGGTGACTTTAAATTCAAGTACGCTAGGCAGCGTNAGTGATCAATTAAGTATTTACACCAATGCGGATACCATTACGCATTGTTTATCAGGCGTTATTGTGGGTGCGGCAGATATTAGTGTGAGCCCTAGCAGTATAACGGTAACGGTAAATAAGTGTAACAGCTTTACGACGGTCCCTTATACCATAACTAATAACGGTTCAGCTGCACTGAGTTATGAGGTGAGCGTTGCGGAGGTGTACGATTCGAGNTCGACACAGAATTGGCTCTATCCAGCTCCTAACTATTCGAACACGCAGGTACATACCTTCAACAACATTATAGATTCCGATACCTTGTTCTACGACATCATTCTCAATGGAGAGTATAGTGCTACAAACAATTATTTCTACCTCTATGCGAATGGAAGCTACATCCAAACCCTCTACGATAATAATGTTGCGAATTATACCAACGATACCATTTCAGGATTCTTAACCGGTACTCAGCTTACGAACATTATCAATAATGGCTATTTAACGATTCAATTGTATTCGTATAATTACACCTATACCGCAGGGCAGACCTGTACGGTTGAGGTGCGTCAAAAAGACCCTGTAACCTGGGCATCTCCAGTAGGATTGACCACGGGTTCAGTTGCTGCCGGCAACAGTGTTACAAAGTCCTTACTAGTAACAGTGAGTAACCTTGCTGTAGGTACTTACAATACGTCAGTACTTTTTGAAACGAACGATCCTCAGGATCCACTCTATCAAGTACCGATGACGGTAAATGTGGTGAGCGAGCCGGATATGGTATTAGCGACTAATGCGGTGAATTATGGTAATGTATACAATACCACCCCTGTACTCGATAGTATCTTAATGACGAATGACGGTTGTACAGATTTGTCTATTTCAAATGTGGTTGCGAATAATGCGCATTTTGTGCCGAGTTGGACCTCAAAGGTTATCGCTGCGGGCGCAAG